>Ga0126339_10003993_pt1 | contig 10823 bp, 7 predicted proteins | sample OrbTmetagenome_2_FD_92532 | JGI IMG/M metagenome (GOLD analysis project Ga0126339, IMG submission 92532) | Coral microbial communities from Petempiche,Puerto Morelos, Mexico - Orbicella T R C metagenome | ecosystem: Host-associated > Invertebrates > Cnidaria > Coral | place: Petempiche,Puerto...
CTTGCTCAGCTAAAGGCTGATATTTCTGTTGTTCTGGTACTGTAGCTCTTATTTTTATTCTAACAGAAACACGTCTCAACTTACCAAACTGTAAATGTCGCCGGTTTTTCCATAACGTGAAGTTGTTTTGTTTTCTTCACCTGTATTACTTTGCACGTCCTTCGTGTTACCACCATAAACTTGATACAAATCCGACAGCCTAAAATATTTTAAGTCAACTTTTAGTTCCAATCTTAAAGCAATTGGCGGTTTTTATGTCAAAAATATTGTTTGACACAGACTACACTAACCTATACTACGAAAACGGGTGCAATTTGTGTGATGACTCTTTTCTATGAACGTTATTTTACTTCGAATCTACGGTTTTCGTAAGAGTTTGCAAGGAAACGTTTTTACCTTTGCTTCGAAAGGTGAAGTCGGGTGCTTTCTGCCAAAAGCCTGTTGTATATATTGTTATTTGTCAGTAGAAACGCAAATAGTGGTACATGTAGCTGCACACAATCGTTTCAACTCACTAAAACCCGTTTGAAGAGCAACCAAGTGACAAGAGGAATGAGATATACAAATGACCAGAGACGCTTACCTTTTTCCCACGCTGTAGTCAGCAAGTCTTAAATTCCCATCCGAGTCCAGACGGCAACTTGTCAACTGCGAAAAAGGGAAACAGCGTATACATTACGTTTAGATTTGAACTGAAAGAAAAAATTTGACGCCCTCGGGATGGGACCGCGTGACGTGGCTGAGCTCCTTTAAGCTCCCTAATAACAAACTGAAAACAGCGCATGTGCATAATACACACCCTCAAATCTTTATGTACTACAGCCTTGCCATGAAGATAGCAAAGGGCCTCCACAAGCTGATGTGTGTACTCTCGCAGCTGCGCTAACGGCAGACCTCCATTTCTTAGGTGGAGACCGAGATCTCCACCGCCGACATACTCCGCCAAAACCTGCATGAAAGAGAAGAAGAAGTATATTTATTTGACTGACCGTTGTAAGTCGTTTTGAGATTTATTTTCCCATTCAAAGCAACTTAAGGTGTTTAATTGCTTTTCCTTACCAGTACAATAATTTTTCCTCTTGCGCTAAAACAAGATTGATTGTTAGCAGCAATCACTTACGCCGTCTTTTTCCTCCCCCTCCCCCTTACTCCTTTTTCAGCCTCACTCCAACTCCCTAGGATTCTTTCTTGTCTCTCCCCAGGCCTCTTCGGCTATGTGTATGGTGTTCAGTTACACTACGAGACTCGTCCGAGCTCAGATACAATTTCAAATAAACACGTGAAATCATGTGGTCTTCAACCTCTTAAGCGTAACATTTGTATAACTATCAAGTTCGACATTTTCATACGGAAGTCCGTGTTTGAATCCAAGATGGTGTTCGCTCACCAAAATACATCTTGGAAGATCAATAACCCTGGCCATCTGAACTTGCTACAAAAGGGTAGAGGAAAATTAAAATTACAATCTACCTACTGCTCATTACCTGGACGTTAACAGTAGGGGCGGAGTCTTGGACATTTACAGCTAAGTAATGAGTCAGATTGGGATGACTAACTCTGTTGATTAGGGACAAAATCTCCTGCTCGATACTGGAAACCTACCAACGGAAGAAAACAATGACAGTAGGTCTATAACAATTAACAAAGGTACACTCCACGTAAACACGAAAGTTTATCATTTATCTACAGGCTACTAGCTTCATACGGCTGTAGCCTTGCAAGCTTATGATGCTCGCTCTAATTAGCTCGCTCTGACTCGTTTTTGTCGTTTATACTCATCGTAAACACCCTTAATACCTTGGAAAAGAATTAAACCATGGACACTGCGTCAGTCATACATTTTTTTTTTCATGGTCACTGCCGAAGTCATAATTTTTTTCTAGCTACGGCCCTAGATGCGAAATCTGATTCGATGATATCGTGGTTCAGTGGTCCCTGTAAGGATCGTGCCATCAGGCAAGCAAAATAGAAATCATGAGGTGCCAAGGGACTGGAAAAGCGCTCCAGCCTGGCGTTCCTCTCGAGGACTAATCGCGCGCGAGAAAATTAGGGACCTTAAGAAACCACGACGGCGACGCCGAGGACAACGTCGATTAAAAAGTCATTTTATATTTTACCTGCGAATCTCGCGGTATTCTAAAGTCATACACTTTGTTTATCGCTATCAAAGCTATCACGAAACTGAATCTGACACATGGATAAATTCGAAATAAAAATTTAAAAAATTAGCCGTCGTGGTTCACGTTCTCCAGACAACGCAGAATTTGATCATTTCACGTTGTTGTTTTGCAGAGGACGGCAAAGAAATCAATGTACCAAGAATTATAACGCACGTGTACAACCATTGTTATCCTCATTAAACCTTTTCTTTAGCGAAGTTGCCATTGCCGTCGAGGTTTTCTTAAGCTCCCTAATACTTAATGTGCACCAGCTTGTGTACTCTCCCTGCAACAAGTGTCCTATGCATACAAACGGTGCGCTACGTCTATGCGCATGGGACACATACTGCAGGGACCGCACGCAAGGTGATGCTATGCAACAATAACAATTGAGGCCATTTTGTTCCTTCACATCCCCGCAAAATGTCCCCTAGTGTGCGCCAACCGTTAGTGAGCATATCATACACCTACAATAAGCGACAAAAGCGTTAAGACACTTTGCAGTAAGTAAAGATTCGATTTTCCCCCGCAAACAATGTTGATTTTTCTATTTCTGAGACTGCACAGACCACAGCACCTACACAACATTGAACTGGGGGACCGCGGGTATCAGAGAATTAATGCTGGATGCAAATAAAATAGAATAAGAGATTAAATATCGAAAAGCGTCATTTTCGAAAAGTGTCGCATTTGTCTTTTATCGCCCATTGTAGCTTTCCAGTCAAACCTGTTTCATAAGTCTTCCTTGCAGGTCCTGCTGCTGGTTATCAGTGATGCTCAGAGTACGTCTGGTGCCCGCTTGATGTGGAGACAAACTCCACTCACACATCACTACTAGATCACCAATAGTGATGTCCATGGCACTGTAAACTCTTGAACCAGATGACCCCTGACCTATAATCAAGCAGGCAAAAATCCAGTTTAACCAGTTTATCCAGTTGGTGCTGATTTACATGAGTTTGTCATTTACACAACGCACTTATCGCTTTAAAAACATCACCAGGTGTGAACTGCGTGTTAAAAACATTCAGCAGGTATGAACTGCCTTGGAACATGGTTAATGATGTATTCATGATTGAATTTCTGACTGTTGTCAAGGTGATGACAAAGAGTTGCCTACTTTCAACCAGTTGGAATTCCTTGATTCTGGAGAAAAAGGAATTCACTTTTGTCCAACTCAGATGATTAAACGCAACCTATTTTCCTTGCTTCTCACCGCAACCCAAATGACCCCCTTGCATGTCCACTATTGTGCTTTCCTCCAGTTCCCTCACAACTCTTTTCGTGCATTCAATAATAGGAGAAATATAATTTTATAATTTGAGCATCAATGGCTGTGAACAGTCGAAATTCAAACTCACCAAGACATTTTCCACAATGTACCACACGTTCCCCTCTGTTGCTAAAGTTTATCACTCGTGTCCCTGTGAAAGACTCGTCAGTCAAACCTTCAGAGCTCCGCCGGCGTCTCATGATGCTGTGTCCTGATGGTATTCCATCAGTTTTCTTGGGTGAGGATGGCAGAAATGTTGCAACAGCATTCCCTGAATGTTTCCTCTGAAGAGTGGGAATTTCTTTAGCTGGGCTGACGGGGCTGGCATCACCATCTCGTGTTTTTGAACTCTGAGTGACTTGATCTGTCTTAGGGTTCTTTTCCTGCCATTTCATAATCAACAAGGTTATCAAAAACTGAAAATACATGAAGGTCACTTTGCACAACCTGGCAGTAATAAGAGCTTTTAAAAACTGAACATAGCAAGGGGTAAGGTAAGATTATCTGATGTATTTTGTAAGAAGTTAAGCACCAATTAAATTTGATGTGAATTTGATTTAATTGTACTAAGTATAAATTTATTTTAATTACTAGCATTCTATCACAAATGCAGGGCAGGAAAAAAATTTTGAAATCCAGTTGCCCAGTGGGCCAGTACATTTCAGTTTCCAGTTGCCCCCACTAAAATGTTACTTGCCCAATAGGCATGCAATGTTCATACCTTGTCAACAAACAAGACTACAGGGGCTAATTTCACTTGCCCATCGGACCACCAAACTTTCATTTTTACTTGCCTGAGAGCAAAATTTACTTGCCCTGGCAATTGGACCTGGGTTTTTTCCTGCCCTGAAATGCCATTCTCTTATTGCTAGTGCCTACTACATCGTATTCTGTTGTAGATAGTGAGTAGCCTAGCAGTGACTGCTTATCAACAAAATAGTGGCCGCTTCTTTACATTTTCAAAAGATAAATTTTGAACAACTACAGTGGTACACATAGATTTACAGTACACTAATCAAACACAATATAATATTACAGAGTACCCACTAGTTTTGGGTCCTTGGGACCCTCAGTTCCAAAGAGTTGGGGGTTCTTTTTGCTTTTCAGGGGTCCTTTGCTTATTACTAAAATTTTTCGAAACTTTTTTCCACTTTGTGTCCTTTTCATTTTTTGCGGCTATAACACACACACCTGTGCGTTAATGGGAACTTCAACTACATGTATATAGCCCTGATGTTACAATATAATTATTATTAATTATTTGCTCCCAATTTCTATCTGTGATGATCAGTGAGGGCTGCGCCTTCATCAACTATCACGCAATAGAAATCTTGAGCTCATAATCTAATTTAAATGAACATTGTTTATTTGAATGTGAATGTGAAACAAAGAAAGTGTTTTTTAACACATTTTTAAAACTTGCATGTAAATTTAACTAATATCCTATTAAGCAATGTTCAGCAAGATGCCCCACACTCCCAAACACAAACAAAGCACACTCGAGAAAAACCTGAAAGATGAGAAATGGATGATAAGAAACTTTTTACAGCTTTCTTGTAATTGACTCCTGATAGCAATGCAAAGTACAGTGGAACCCCATCTATCCGGTCACTAATTGCAATGGGCCACAAAAATCTGGCCATATTAATGGGGTGGCTCTGTTAAAGGGGTTCTTTAAATAAGAAAATGCGTGGCTAAGCTTTTGTTTGGGCCAGAATATAGTGGCCATAACAACGGGGTAGCTGTATTAATGGGGTGGTCATAAGGCGGGGTTCCACTATACTCCAAAAAATGCCCTACATAATTATACAGTTATCATTAATTTTATGGGTGTTCAAGAACATGTATTGATCAGAAATAATACCAAAAACAAGAGATGTTTCTTACTGGTAACACAACATTCCTTCTTCTTCTGCTCTCCTTCAGGGCTTCTCCTCTCCTTTGCAGTTCTTCTTCTATTTCACGTTTCTACAGTAGTAAAGAAGAAATGTGGAATCATAACTCAGACTCTATTAGTAAGAATTTGGAGTGATTTAAAGGACAGAATACAAACATGTAAACTATGCTATTTTTGACTGGGATTCAATTTTCACTTCCTAGCGTGCAGTAAAAAGCTTTATTACAGTACATGTATATCTCTCAGGTACTACGCACACAGTGATTGGCCAATTTAGTGGGCTGTATTCTACAGCATGGCCCACTAAAATTTAAAGAACTGATGTTTTTGCTGCCAAAATGTTTCCTGATTTACCGCCAAGTGTTCTTAAGTTTTATAACAAGTAAAAGTTTAAAACTTTCTTTTACTTTAAGTAATTGTGTATTAAACATGCTATTGACTTAACAAAGATTTCAATTTGACTCATTTTGCTTTCGACGTGTGTCAGTCATTTGAAGCCATTCAACGCGAATAGAATTCATTCCAGAACTCATCAGACAAACATTTACGTAGTGGTATAATAAATATCTTACTAACGGAGTTCTCGGGCCACACTGTGACTTACAGATCCTCATTTTCCCCCTGTTGATTTATGGCCAAGGTACTTCACCCTTTGGGTCATAAATCGAAGGAGAAAAACAAGGATCCGTATCACACTATGGACCGAGAACTTGGTTAGTACGAGGTGTATCTCTACATATCCTTAGACTAACCTCATCTTCTTCTCTTTCTTTGTTGGCTTCAATTTCCTTTCGTAGTTTCTGCTGCTCTGCAGCTAAGATTCTTTCCTCCTCTTTCCGCTTGTTTGCCATCATTTTGTCATAAAAGGACAGCTGTGGCTTGTTGTGTTTGTGAAGACCTTCTTGAACATGATGTGCTAGTTGAAGGACCATTACCTGAAGTGTGAACAAAAAGTAAAGATGATTAACAAGGTACAGTGGCATGCACACTTCATTACAAGAGAACTGAAACTGTACTTTCAAATGTACATGTGCAAACTGCTCGTAATTTTTCCTCTTACATGTAAGGTCTTAACCCCCCCCAGTCAACAACTTTAGAATTGATAAAAAAAAAGAAAACGAAGTCTGATGAAATTATGATCTACTTTAATTTCACAGTGCTATGGACCTCACCATTGCTACCTAAGAAGGTTTTTGACAACTTTTTGACATCTTTTTGACAACTTCTAATGGCTTCCATTTCATACATGTACATGTATGGCCATTCAGACTGCAACAACTTGCCACCAGTTTCAAACATTAGCTGGCTGAGGCTTTTGAAAATCTCAGCAGAGTGAAAGGTGAGTTTGACAATTTAAAACGATATCCATTGATCAGTTTTTTGCCCTTTACAGTTCCCACATTTTGACTGGCCAGTTTAAATAGAAGCATGCAAAAAGTTGTTAAAAAGATGTCAAAATGTAATCAAAAACTTTCCCAAGTGGTAGCAGTAAGGTGTGTACATAGAGCACTGTAACTGTAGAATTGTAAATAGTTTGTACTTCATGATATGTTGCTGCTATTCTTTTGCGTTGTATAGCTACATGTAACTGGTCACAAATCAGGATTGATCATTAACCTAAAATTAGTGGCCCTGGTCCATTTTCAGTCACATGCAATGGTGACCTAGTGACTGCAAACTTTAAGTCTTGCTACCCAGAAAACTACAGTCTGCATACCCTGAACCAGGAGATTTAAGAATTTTACAATACATGTAGTTTAAGCAGTCCAATCTCTGCACACCTATCATGTACACCTTACCTCACCAACGAGATTGGCTGCCATACGTCGCAGCTCATTCTGTAGTTCACTCACATCTTCATTTGATATGCCTGTAGCATTGCACAGCGATAGCTTGGGACTCCTGTCAAACACAGACAATACTCAGACATGGCAGTCATTTGTTGTAGTACAAGGCTCACAACCCTTATAAATGAGTCATCACATTGAGAATTCAGGTGTAAGCGCCGAAGTCCGACGAAGAGCGTCGGCTACTTCGATCAGAGATGTCAGCTACTTTTTTTCTCCATTGAAGTACTTAAAGAACGATTCTCTCAAACAAAATTAAAATTTATCACGATGATTGTAAAAGTAATAAAAAAAAAACGTTATTGCTGGTAAGAAATCGTCCTTATTTTTATACACAATTTGGTGCCCAGAACGCTGGAAATAGTGTTTCAGAGCTTCCATGTTTCAAATATTTCTGGGGGACCATGCCCCCAGACCCCCTAGCAAAAGGTGCCTTACAGCCCCTTCTTAATACCGTCACCTAGTCTACTCCAACTGGCTGTCTACTTCAAATTTTATTGAAACCCCTGAGAATTAGTGGAGAAGAGTACTTAACAACAAGCAACAACAACAAGCATTCACAATTAAATTTCTCTCATTGAAAGACATTTATATTAACATATTTAATATATAACAATAATAACATAGCATCTTTTCTTTGCTCTATGTAGATCATATTATATTTTATTATTCTTTCAAATGGCTGCTGGCAGAATCACAGAATTGACAATAAATATTTAATGGTCACTCAGTATCAGTATTTGAAAGTCCAGAAATCTGGTTGGTACTGCTTGTACAGTACTTGCTAAATAAAAATATGATAATTTACAAGCTCATTACTCTTGAAATGAAAAATCATTCTTGATGTTTGGCTTACAAAATGCAATACGAAAAATGGTAGTTTGATTCATTCCTTTAGAGAGTTTACTGAAACAATTTGACTCCTCAGCCTTGTTTCCTATATGTATGAAAGACCAATAATTTACTTCCTTGCACCTTGCACCTTGCCAACAATATATTCACTATTAGTATAAATCTACTAGCGTTCTATCACAAATGCTGTTCTCTGATTGGCTATACTACCCACTATCTATTCTGTGATAGACAGTGAGTAGTGTAGCACTGAGCCCTTGTTAACAAAATGATGGCCGCTTCTTAGCATTTTTGAAGTGTCTGTGAAGAGGATTTAGATAAAGTTTTGAACACTAGTAGATTTACACTAAAACAGTTAGATTAGTCACTCTTGATTTCAATGTGTGATAGTTGACATGGGCTGTGCCTTGTCAACTATCACACGATAGAAATCTCGAGCTCATAATCTAATTGTTTAATATATGTAGAAAACCGGGGTCTGTAGCTAATTGGAGTACAGCTCTATTACATACAAAATTTCAGACCTACATGACTGTATAACTTACCGATTAGGATAGTCTGCTGTATACTGTACAATCAAGTCAATCCTGGCATGCACTTCCTTAGCTACAACACTCTGTAGCGGTGTCAGTTTCAAACACACTTTCGGTGGCTTATCAGGCTTTTTACAAAGGAGAAATTAAATTGCATGTACATATCAAATGGAAAAATGGTCAATAAAAAACACAACGTGCACACTGCAACAAGCTTCATTTTGTATTCACAGGTTGCTTTGGTTAAACATCTGTCAAATCCTTAGCAGCTCTTACTTGAAAATCTCTACAACTCGGAGATATTTCAACACCTTGTTATCATTTTACAAGGCTGCCTCTAACCTCAGGTTTCAGCAAGGCCTTTTTGAATTTTAATTTTGTGCTACTTACAATGTAGTTCTACTGCTTACTAGCAGACTATATTGTAAGAGGCCTAAAAGAGCCAAACCGAGGTTAAATTAAAACGCACATATCATGCATAAAATATGAACAGTTCACTTGGTCCTAACAAATCTAACTGCGAAAAAACACCAAAGTAATTTAGACACTCAGATTCGTTCCTGTGGCAAGTTTTACGTTGCCAGTAATGAGGTTTGAAAGTTAATTAATAATTAGTCTGAATATTTGAACATTCTGACCAGAAATAGCTAAAAGCAGTCAATTAATCAATCAACAAATGAATAACACCATTATTTACTTCCCATCAAGTCAAGTAAAAGTGCTAGTAAGAATACTAATGAAGCCTAATACTCGGTGCACATGTATTCAAGATCGTGAGCGACTTAACCTTTACACAGCGTATCTTGTCAATAATTGTTCCTTCACAAAAGCTTAAATTTCTCTCGCGTTAATTAAAGAAATTGTACACATATTAAAGCAGTATTCTAAGTAAGACCTTCTTGCACTCAATGGTGAGATTATTTCAACAAATGTGGTCAACGCTTGTAAGGTCACACTACCTGTACATGTACAGTGTACACTAATCCATTGATCAAAGCTTACCTTTTCCCGCAAATCTTGGAAGTCGTCCATGTAAATAGCTTGAAGAGCTTGTAGCTCATTTTCTTGTCTTTCCAAGCAACTTTCCTCCATTTCTGCGAGATTATGATGCCGTCAGCAAGAAAACTCCTCGGTTTTACGTTCGCAAGTATCCAATATCAACGAAACTTCTTTTTATCTCGTAAATCGAACAAGGACTGCGTTATCCAAGGAATTTAGCTCAATTACACCAACTTTTGTCTAAATTATTACACGAGTCTCCTTTATACAGCGACCATATTCCGTAGTCTAGCGTCCTTTCACTTTCGATTAAAGAATTTTACCCCCGTTATCCGGCTTTGACGGGACACAATAGGCTAACCCTAAAAGACGCAACCTGAGTTTGTCTCTTGTGTACACATGCTTTCAGCCGCCATGTTTATGTCTGCTGTCGGAGAGAAACTGGTGCTGAATACATTTCGACCAATGAAAAATTGTTTTACATTCCCTATCACGTGACCGAACGAATAAAATAAGGTCATTTTCTCAGAAAAAATGTTTGTCTTGAAGACCAAATTTTTCTCAGAAATCGGTGAAACTTTCGAAAAGCAAATAATCGTCGAATGAGCTACGAATGCTAAAAGAAACAAGATTTTTTCTTGGTTACTCTTTTTTTTTTCTTCACACCGTACCCATTTTGTGATTGGTTAAATCTGACACTCACGTGAGCATCGAAACGTAATATTTCTGTGATATTCCTGTGGCGTTTGCACGAAAATTCAATAATTCATGAGAAAGATGGCAAATAAGCAAGAAGTCTTGGCCATTTGCATGTTACTGGCGGCCGTCTGTTGTACCTCCATCGCTCTTGAATGCGTTCCAGCTGAAGGATATGAGAGCTGTGCGTGCTATATGGAAGGAGTAAACAACACCAGGGAATATATCAATCTTCTACCCTTGAAGGGTAATTCTTCGAACCCAAGGTACACTGAGTAGCGAGGCAGTAGTTGTTTGAAATCAAGAGGGACTAGATTTCGTGCTTGGTTGTACTATCAATGCAAATGAGGTGAAGCGTTTCAAGTCATGTAATAAGACGTAATTATGCATTTATGCAGAGATCTATTCTTGATATGCAATTTATTTACAGGCATTTTACATGCATATACTAGTAGTAATCAGAGATTATGAGAGTGCGTTCGACGCTCTCACTTTAATATATAATTATATATCGTAAATAAATGATTTCACTAGCTGACTTTCAACCTTTGTCTATTGCTAAAATCA
>Ga0126339_10003994_pt1 | contig 10823 bp, 4 predicted proteins | sample OrbTmetagenome_2_FD_92532 | JGI IMG/M metagenome (GOLD analysis project Ga0126339, IMG submission 92532) | Coral microbial communities from Petempiche,Puerto Morelos, Mexico - Orbicella T R C metagenome | ecosystem: Host-associated > Invertebrates > Cnidaria > Coral | place: Petempiche,Puerto...
ACCGATTCGATTTTCACCCCAGGCGCCATTTCATGCTTTGTTTATCCCAGTACCAATCGGACTCTTCTCTAACAAGAACGTACTGGGCCATGATCTGGTGGCACAGCCGGTAGAAACTCACGTCTACAACCGTAACACTTCCTCACATTTCCCCAAATTGTTCCCTTTTCTTTTCTGTCATGTTGAATGTTTACGCGGATTACCGCTGTACACTCGTTCCCAGACTCCCGTTCCCGGTTCCCCGTTCCCCGTTACCAGTTTTAGTAACATCCCTATAAAAGATCGCATCACAATTGCCTTCATGTCCCCTCTGTTCAAGTCTGGGCAGATCATAACTTTTGAATTACCATTTTGACGTACCTCTTCACCGAGAAATTGATCAGTTTTTCCTCTCTGTTTCTCGTTGATTTCCATTTGTTTTTCAGCCACTTTAGCGCCCATTTCCACGGCCTTTTCACCAGCTTTGGCACCCATTTGTGCTGCTGCAGGGTTGAGTCGTTTTCTTAGTTTACCTTTGGCGCTTTCCTGTGATAAAAAAAGCACAAGAATTCCTAAATAAAGATAATAATAACAACAATAATCTGGCGAATAAACGACAACCAGACAGATTATAAAAGTTTAAATTTCTAAGTAGAGACTCAGTTGGCTCCAACTCTCCTTCGACATTAATTTGCCCTGTGCAGCAAGGAGGTGTATTTAACCCGGTGGTAGAATAACACGGCTTTAGCTAGCTTTGAGGTTTTCTTCAGACTCGCAAAAAAATGAACTCACTCGCTGTCAAAAAATCGTTGCACACCATGCAGGCAACCAACAGAGCCCCCAAGTTTGGTCGTATCACTGACTGTGTGGCTTAGTCATTAAACTGAAAAGGATTTGTGATAACTTTCTAGCTTCTTTCGGTTATCTTGTTACGGAACAAGTTTCTAAACAGTCTGACATATCCCAATGAACAAACTGATATCTCGCCTTCACTGTACTATGACTTAATTAAAATTTGTGACATTACCTTGGTGCTAGTGTCAGACTCCTTTTTCTCTTCCTTGTTTTTTCCTCTACTCTCCAACTCACGAGTTAACAATTTGACACCGGCTTCGAGTATTTTTTCTCCAAGGTCAGCAGATCCTTTAAACTATAAATTTACTGAATTACATATAAGAAATTTACTTCTTTTGGAAAGTCTTAGCGGAAAAAAAGCGACTCTCTCCATGTTACGGACAGTAATCGGCAAAACAGGAATACAATCTGACGACAAATATTTTCATAATCTTTCGAGAACTCAGCAACTCGGTTAGAGTCGGTTGATTGATTGCTTGGGTAGTTTCTTATTAGAATTGTCCTTTCGTAGGTGATGAAATTTCATTCAATAAACAAAAAAATACCCTATCCATGCTGGAATTGCGTTTGTCACCCTGTTCTTTAGTACTTTCATCTAGAGTGACCCTGCGTTTGAAAGAACTTCTTCGCTCATAGTCACGTTTGTCTGAAAAATACAAATAACATTTGGTTTATTCATAATTTGATATGACTAATAAGTGTATGAACTGAAAGAGACAGAAACTGTAATTTGGCAATCCCAAACTAAGTGCTCGACTAACTAGAAATAATCTATGAATTAATGAATTAAGTGCCAAATTAAAAACGATGTTTATAGCAGACGTTTTGAGCCCAGCCCTTTCTCAGTGCTAAGTTTTGAATGGGACACGCCCCATTCACGTGTCCCATTCAAAACTTAGCACTGAGGAAGGGCTAGGCGCGAAACGTCTCTTATAACCATCGTTTTTTATTTGGCACCACATTATTACTATTTACAACTTTTGAACTGTTAAGTGTGCCTCGCAGCAACTGATCCTTTTGGATTACAAATATTTATGAATTAACCAGTTCATGTCAGAATGATCCATCTCAATCGCCAAAGATCAACGGCAAGTAAAAATGAAAAACTGACTGAATCACACACTTCAAGGTCACCCAACGCGGTGCAGTACAATAATCCTCCAAACACCCAAGTGTACCTTGGCCAGCCATAGATAAAAAGCTTGTGAAAAGAAGGCACTCAGTACAACAAACTGATGCTTACCATCATTCTCAATTTCTTCCTGAAGTTTTTTGACTGCTTCAGTTAAATCATCGAGTTGTTTTCTTAATCCTTCTCTCTTGTTCAAGTCATCTTCAGAGTCTCTTACTTTTCGATTGATTACACTGCCTAAAAGTTAAAACAAAATTGCCGTTTAAGCATTTAAAAATTGTCAGGCGCTCGTCAAGTTAAATGTAAAAAAAAACAATTATCACAAGTTATCAGACAGTACATATTTGACCTGAGCATATTCCCAACAACAGCCAAAGAGGGAAAAGATATCCCCGACACAGCTTCATCTTCTAAGTGTAAATACCCTACAAATACGAGAAAAATATAGGGAAAAACACAGTTATTAACAAAATGAGCACTTTTCCAGTTATTTTGAATCGCCCTTTCCTGCTAAAAGGTTTTGACCATCAGCCTAATAAAATGCCTTGTGTAGTTACTTGAATGATAAGGCAATAGGATAGAATTAGTTAACTTTCGCAGTTGATCCAGGGTGTTTCCTTTAACCTATAATATCATGATTGACAAATTACTCTTTAATTTTGGCGCGAAATTCAGCATTAATTTATGTGAAATTACAAAACTCTAATATCGTGGGTGACAAATTACGGTTACAATCCTGGGCTTTTGACTTGTTTATTGTACTGAGAAATTTCGCGCCAAACGTTGCCATGGCAATTTTGTAATTTCGCATAATTGATGCTGAAATTTCGCGCCAAAATTAAGGAGTAATTTGTCACCTATGAAATTACAAAAGTAACAACAGTTGACTTGTAGCGTAATTTACAAACCTCTTGGTAGTATCGAGGATTGCATCCTTCGCGTATCTCCTTTCCATTGAGTCTGGGGTTTATTTTTCGAGCTTATAAATTGTGGCAAGGAGTATGGAATTCGCTCAGCTCCACAGTCATGGCAACATTGTCGAATAGAAAAATTGCGCGTGATTATACCGTAGCTCATAAATTAAAGATTATTTCATCTGCATTTAATTTAGGCGCGAAACGTCGTGTTCTCTCATAAGTTATCAACAGCGAGAATTCATAATCCCTATGGCATTGTAATGGAGATTGAAAAGATTGCAAGAACAGAATGTAAACTACAGAGAATGCTTTACTACGGATAGCTGATTCGTATGATTTCAGCTTCTCACAAACCAACCTGGCTGACGACTGTAAAAATAAAAGTTATCCGATCATATTCGATCAATAAGACTACAACAACTAATGTCAGACAACTTAGTTTAATTTACTGATTACCTACAATTAGCATGCATTTCTTAGCGTCTCATAAAATTATGTTAATTTATCCAGTGAACTGAAATCGTCAACCTAGAGTTTTGAGACTAAATGCTGCAAAAATCAGCCCCAACTTTTTCTAGCTTGGCTTCGGAAGACGAAATATTTGAAGGGTTGTGTTTAAAAAAGGTTGAGTTATCCAAAACGAGTGTATTTTTCACTTGAAGGAAATGGGGTGCGGTTGTAAGGTTTGATATATGACTAGACTTGAAAGTAATGAGGCGGTAATGGATAGCCACAGAATTGACAGCCACAAACAATTTCTGAAGAGAACAAAACTTGAGTATGTGTTTTCGTTGACTTTTTCTTTTAAAAATAACAAAAATTTCCCTTTTTAGTTAACTTACAATTATAACGGGAACACCTAATTAATACGGTGACGACTGATGACAGAATATTACACTCAATTGGTACACGCTCCACTGATCAGTTGAGACCTGTTATTTTGCTTACTTCAATAACGCATCCGTATAATATACTTTTTACTTTCTTAATATTCTGATCATTCTCTGAATTCCGTTTATTCAAGTTATAGGAATTGCTTGAATCTTGCGCGTTTATTGTTATGTTACGGTGCGTGAAAATGAAAGGGTGTGAATATTTTGTCATTCAACGTGGAACCTTGTGCAGATGCGGTCAAAATCAGTTGATTTTCAATGCATTGACTGAGGCTAAGAAACAAACTGAGCATTTTTAACTTGTTAACGTTAGAGATTGAAGGATATACGTTTACAATCTTGGGTGTTGCTATATAAGCGAACGATCGCTAGTGATTCTTGTAAACTGAAAAAACGTAAATGACCAGCGAAATTTTAATTAACAAGTGATGTGGAGAACGAAGGGAATGTACTGAGAAAACTATGTTTGGTAACTTACCCCTCAGAGCTCTGGAACTGCAAGAAGGAAATCTACTTTTCACTTCCTAATTGAAGAGTGCAGCATGCAGAAACTGCAATTTGTGCAGAAGCTAATGTAGTGAAGTTATTTAAATATGAAATCCCCTCTTTCTTTAAGTTTAGCCTCTCCCAAGAGATAACAGAACAATGGAGCAAAATGAAATGATTTGATCAAAATGCAGGTCAAAGGATTTAGATTGTCCCGGCTTTGAAATACCGCGATCATTACAAATCTAGCGACAATCCGCAGTGGTTTATTTATCTCGTTCACTCGTGGTGTACGAAACACTCAAGATTCCCGTCGCATGATTTCTGCTAGTTAGATATAAAGGCAGTTTTCCGTAAGAAGCAAATCAAAGTCTACATGAGAGCCAAGTGGCCCATCAGGCCGGCGCTTATCCCCGGTTTCAGTAGCATGAAGCGACTAGGAGTATTTCTACTCCCCCCTGATTAGGATGCTAGTTCATCTCAGGTTTACCCGCCAGCCGATTAAAATTACCGGTACCGTGTATATTCCTGGGTAGAGTGAAGCAATTTGAGAACGAAACATCTTGTCCAAGAACACAACACAGTGTCCCTGGCTAGGGTTTGAACCCGGACCGCTCGATCCGGAGTCGAGCGCACTAACCATGAGGCCATCGCGCCTCCACAAAGAAGCACTGATAAGTCGTTTATAATTCTTCGTAAGAACTGACCAACTCCGCCAGCATTCAAAGTTCGCGGGGAGTAGTATTGAGGACAGCCGTCACATAAAGTAACTTCAAGTTTTTTAGTGTTGCTTGGTGATTTGCAATTAGACAGTCGAGTTGGTCATACCCCTGAGAAATCAAGGTCTTGGAGCTCCGGTTTTTGAGCTTTTTTGAGCATTTTTGGTCTGAAAATGAGCATAGATTTTGACCATTTTGGCCTGAAAGAGGGTATGTTTTTCACTCTGGTTTGGCATTGGGAATTTTTTTGACAACAAACTACTTTTTTCTGCATCAACGTTGGTAAATTTGTAGCCCTTCTCAAATGTTTACACAAATGGAAGCCATTTCTGGTTAGCTGGAGTCATATATTGGAATTGCTTTAATTTAAGAGGTCTGAAATAGGCTATCGATTTTTGGCTCAGATCTGAAATAGGGAATGGAAAATCACTGATTTTGGTCTGAAATAGGATAAGGGTTTCAAGGTTTGGGCCACACACTCCTACCAAAAACTTTGAGGAGTACCTCCCCCGGGAAAATAAGCCCCTTTTGAAAGCGGACAAGATGAAATAAACCTTAGTTCGATGAGTTCTTTAATAAGCACTTTGTCGCTTGATGCTTAGGCATAAACAAAGAAACTACTCAGATGAGTGGTTCTTTTTACCGCATTTTCATCAAGCCATCCATTAGGTAGGGTTCCTTTGTCATCATGTCCTCCGAATCTCTTGGGAAAGAGCCGAAGGTGAAATAGACTGATTATTCCATGTATTCAAACAAAGACCGACAGTTTGCTTTAATTTCTTCCCACACGCCTTGCTTGAGAGGTTTTTTCGCGCGATAGCAAAATGGCCTAGCGACGAAGCCGCACAAAAGATTCTAAGGAGGGATCCCTCGATCCGGTGGTAAATAAATTTTTGAAACTCTGTTTATGGACTGTACTCTCTGCCAAGCCTCTCGTTATTCTTTAAAACTCTGTAAGTCATGTAAACGCATCATGCACTGCTGGGAAACTAAATCCAGACTAACAACAGGGAGAATGAGTTCATTAATTAAACTCTGCAAATGGCTTGAAAAAGAAAAGGAAGGCACAAAATGCCGCACAAAATTCTCTCATAGGATGGCTGTTATAAACGCCAAGAAATGATTTTCTGACTCGAAAATAATCGGCTTATCGGCAAGCCACATCGTTAGCTAAATTACAGCTTTGAAGAGTGCGTTATCCGTTATAAACTATATTGCCGAGCGCGAAAGAAATACAAACGTAAGGGGTAAAGGTAGGTGGGGGGGGGGGGGGGGAAGAGACGGCTGACCTGGGACAAGCCTCAAGCCATGATTTTTTAGAATAAAGGGAATATTTCCTTGTGTCAACTGAATGTTGCCGCAATTATCATTGTTACTTAATTGTTTGACAAACTGAATAGTGTCCATGGCTTTTAAGGAAATAGAATCTAGAACCTTGGCCTGTGGTAGATTTATGCGTGAAACTGAATATCTGAACAGCTTATTTTATTAATTTTATATTTAGAAGAAATTAAACCTTTTACTTTTCTAGTAATATGTATCATAAGTAATTTATTGACTTTAAACATTTACAGACATGCATTTTTTTCTTCACTTATTGTTAATATCGCTTTCACCGTTCTTTGAATCATTTACACGAAAACAGCAGACTTAGAATCAAGGAAGAAACTAATTATACTGGAGCAATGAGTAACGAAATACACCGTACGATTCCTCCCAAATGGTACACTTAGAAATTTACCTTTAATATACAGAATTTAGCGATGATTCATTCCGCTGCCACTCATAACAAACCGATGTTTTCGAGCGAAGAAAACCAATTTGTACGGTAGTGCTACTAATTAAAAATTCAACTGGCAATAAGCTATAGACTTCTGGCGACAGCGGATAGCTTCTATTCTTTGCCGAAAATTCTTTGTTTAAAAGTTGATGCAGGTCGCACTTCTTTTCAAAGGTTACTTAGAGACCTGATATGTATTTATGCCAGTTACCGCTTGCTAGTAGGAAAATAAAGTCATGTACAAAAGTTATTAAACAGTCCAATTCTTTTATTATTTTCTCATACCATCCAATGTATGCATTTATAACGATATCTTGATATAAGCTTAAGTGAGATCATTCAAAAACTGCATTCAAGCCCTGCAGGTCTGCACTGTGAATGTTTTTCTTATATTTCTTATCAGAAAATTTGTCTAGTTACTTACTTCTGTTTCTACAATGATATTCATTCACTCACAACTTCATTCTTCCTAACAACTTTCCTTTGCCAGGAAACATGTTGAAGGCACAGCTTGCAATCTCTGTATTTAAAACTTACTGGCAGGAAATGCTTCAAAGCCAACACTTAATAAAACAGTTTTTTCGATGGGTGTTGATTACATTTTTTAGAATCAAACGTTTGTCACTACAGTAACACCACGGAATATGAAAAACGAAAAACAAAACAATGTGTTTAAGCAAAACATTAATCTTGAGTTGGTTCGATGTTTTTGATTTGATGCCTTAGAGCGACTGGTTTTTCTTTTCTTCTTATTGCCACGTACAAACCTACGTAGTAATTAATATGAAAAGCAAGCCTCGCAAGGGCTCTTTCTAGAACGTAAATGTTTTCTCTACACCTCTCGTTTCCAAGGAATTCTAGCCCATTATATTGAAGGAACTTTAAATTAAGGTCTCACTTTATGTTGCAAGGCCATCCTCTGCTGGTATAACTTTGCAACATTGTCGGTAAGAAACGAAGGTAAGTTTCACAGTTTATATCTAAAATATACGATGATTCTAATATGTGTAATTATGATAAAAAATAAGTTAGATTAATTGCCAGCTTAAGTAGATTAAACTAGCTGGCTGTAGTAACATGGTCTTCAATTATATGTTACTTTATCAAAAACAGCATTCTACAGAATTCTAGCTGTCTTCGTGCGATAAAGACCGAGATAAGTTCTGGCCTTGTGAGATGTTCTGACGCGGACTTATTTCATGTTTCAAAAAACTCGATGGTCAGTTCAGGAGATCAAGCCTCACGTTTTCAACCGTCTTCTAACAGGCAGTTGGAATTACTTCGCCTAGCTTAACTTCGATGTTCTGAGAATTAATGGACTGGCCCAGTTTTAGAAGTCTTTTCTCGTTGTAAAACTGAGATACCTAAATGAACAGCAAAAACAATAATACAGAAATAATACCCTTTATTGAGCCTCCATTTTCACTGTATTTGGAATTTGCGGTAAATAAAACACCAACCAAACGAAAGCCAAACAAATCAATAGATAAGTGAACTAACGAGAAATATTGCTTGTTTCGACAGTGCGAGGAAACATGAAAGCAACTGTATCACTCTTTCTTCTGCTGGTTATCTCTGCCCTGGTCGCTGGACGCACATTGCCGAAAAATGATCCTGGAAGCGCTATGTACGACACACACTATCCTGTAGACGACGAGATTGATAGCGACTATCGGGGCAGCGAGTGGTTTGTTGAACAACAAGACTTCGACTTTCCTTTTGCTGAGGACAATGATCTTGGTAGTGGCTACTGAACGCAGGTGAAATATATTTTCGAGTCTCTTCTCTAATTCTCTAACAAATTGCTCCCACTTTGTATAAGGCGTATCTCTGTTTGTAAAAAAATCCTTAATAAGTGATAAATAAATAGATGAATAAATAAACATTTATGTAGTGCTAATACACTGCAGTCCAAAGCGCTATATAGGGATTAAAACCTAGGATACTCAACAATTTTTGCACAAAAATAAAATCAATCGAAACAGAATACTGACATGAATTACTAGTTACAAAAATATATTCTTATTAAAAAATATAGTATTATTTAGTTAAAAGTAATGAAAAATAATTTAAACACCTGCTCACATCTTAATACAAAGTTACAAGACCTTAGCATAAGTAGCGACCACAGGAAAAAAATATGGAAGAAACAAAAGTCAAAAACTGGAAATAAAGAACTCATGTTGCAAAAAAAGTGGAGCACATTGTTTCTCAAGTAACCAAATGTATCACAATTAATTGCTTTTTATTTCGATTTACTTCACAGAAGGAGCAAGCCAGAAATTGAGAGGGATTATTTGTTCATTGTGTTATAAATATTCAACAGAGGTTATAAAGGAACTTTAATTGAGGGCAACAGATGTATTTTAGAACAAAAATGGAAAATAAAGAGAAGCGATAAACACAGTAAATTTCGTTTTGTATTGCGATCAGTTGTCTTTTAATAACCAGCAAGTCGTCTTCTTCAAGTTATGAATTCTCAAGGTAAAGTCAAGTGGCCCATCAGGCCGGAGCTTATCCCGGTCTCTGTGGAATGAAGCGACTAGGAGCATTTCTACTCCCCCCTGGATGAGATGTCAGTCCATCGCAAGGTTAACCCCAGCATTAAATTCGCCGGTACCCATTTATACACCTGAGTGGAGAGAGGCACTGTGAGAGTGAAGTGTCTTGCCCAAGAACACAACACGATATTCCAGGCCAGGGCTTGAACCCGGGCTTCTCGATCCAGAGACGGGCGCACTGATCATGAGGCCACTGCACCTAGGCCTTCCACAATGACTGGATAATGCTATCTACCAGTTAAATTACTATCTTGTGCAAATGTAAGCCTTGACAACAAACTATGCTTTCCAGTGGATATCTTTAATCATTTTATGAACAACCTGGTGACTGGAAACAGTTTTCAGAGCTTGTAAGAAGTTATACTTTGACTGAGAATAAAACTATCACACTTTATCAAGTGATGTTGCAATATTCAAATCTCACAAATGTCCAATCATTGGTGAACAATTTGATGTTATCTTCGAAGCATAATAGTTATCATAGCAACAGTGCAATCTGTTAAAGGCAATTTATTTTTACAAGAGAAAATGAGGAGAAATTATTATTATTGTTATTATTGAAATGTGACAAGTATGTTATACATCTTTTTGCAAAGTTTAAAATCTTCTCTCGAGGGAGTTTAGAACCGCCTTCATTGTTCAATTGCTATGGTAACCCTTTATGCCGCAAAGATAACCACTTGTTTGCCAATGGTTGGGCATTTGTGCAATACCATTATTCTAACGTCACTTGACACAAAGTGGTTGTATCAATCTATCAAAGTATAATTGCTGGAAACTGCCAGCACTGTTTCTAGCCCTTAACACTACAGTTCTAACTAGTTAAGTAAAAGGTGCAGCATGCAACTAGAATAAATTCAACTGCGAAGAACCCAATGTAGTGAAGTTTATTCAAATATGAAATCCGTCCTTTATTTAAGGTTATCCTCTCCCGAGAGATGCCAGAACAATGGATCAAAATGAGATTGTTTTGTCAAAATGCAGGTCAAAGAACTTAAATAGTCCCGGCTTTGAAATACTTCGATCATTTCAAATCTAGAGATAATACGCGTGGTTTGTTTATCTCGTTCACCCGTGGGACGTTTTCCTTAAGAAGCAAAGTAAAAGGCAGATAAAGTTCGCATCTGAATCAAGTGGCCCATCAGGCCGACGAATACCTCCAGATTCGGTAACATTAATCAACTAGGAGTATTTCTTCTTCCCCCTGGATGGGATGCTAGTCCATCGCAGGGTTACCTCCAGCATAAAGTTCGCCGGTACCACCTGGGTAGAGAGAGTCACTGTGAGAGTAGAGTGTCTTGCCCAAGAACACATCTCAATGTCCTCGACCAGGGCTTGAACCCGGACCGCTCGATCCGGAGTCGAGCGCGTTAACCATGAGGCCGTCGTGCCCCCACGAAGAAGCAAGCAGCGATTTATAATTCTTCGTGAGAGCTGGCCAACTCCGCCAGCATTCAAAATTCGCGAGGAGTAATAATAATAATAATAATAATAATAATAA
>Ga0126339_10003996_pt1:0-5000 | contig 10819 bp, 7 predicted proteins | sample OrbTmetagenome_2_FD_92532 | JGI IMG/M metagenome (GOLD analysis project Ga0126339, IMG submission 92532) | Coral microbial communities from Petempiche,Puerto Morelos, Mexico - Orbicella T R C metagenome | ecosystem: Host-associated > Invertebrates > Cnidaria > Coral | place...
TCATTGACTACGTCATGTATGCCTAAGGATTGTTCTCTTGTAATGCACGGATCGTTCAGACTAGCAACTTTATTGTGTAGAAACACTTCAAAAAGCACTTACTATTAAATTTTATCATAGATCCTAATAAACTGCTTTATTTTCCTTGGTACCCTAATGCATTTTCTCTTTCTGTAGCTTTTAATTTATTGGCCCCTTTCCTAAAAAAATAGGCCCCTAAAAAAGATCTTCAGCAGCCACTTTGGCCCTCAAGTAAAATTTTCTGGCTGAAACACTGAAGTTACTAATGCCTTCAAACACATCTTTAAATTCTGATAAGACATACTCCTTTGTAGCAGACAAACAGTGTCTTTTTCCATTCACAATAACTACATCATTCATAACTAAATCTAAGTTTGGATGTAGAGCATTCACACTTATATGGAAATTTGTGAAACATTTGGTAAGGTGGCTTGTATACCACTGGTAAGTCGATGAAACCAGCTCGTTGCACCGTTTTTCTACCTGGGATTAGATATCTCTGATTGTCTGTTACCTGACAGGTTGCCATCTGTAGCTGCATACTGCTGATGTGAATGTTAACTGCACAGGCCCCCAGATTTGTTTAACTACATGTATTCATGTTCACTCTCTTTTTTTTTTCTGCTAAGTTCATTGCTATGTCTTTTTATGGGCCCCTACCAAATTTTCACAATTCAGATTTTTTTACATTTCAGGTTTATTGGTGTGTATGTAAACACCATGAATGTTTTTTTTTTGTATGACAGAATGATTTTTTCATTTTCAGAGGCTGCTCTCCAATTCACAATGTTGGGTGAGTGATAAGAATTCTCAAGTGCGTACAAAACCATAAATTATTTAATTATTTGTTGAAAATTCCCCAAGAATTTGTAGAGATTCACTGAGCCTGATTTAAATGACATTGGTGTTACTGTAGTTTCCAGAGATGAATATTGTGAACTCTAAATAGATGAACTAAAACATGGCAAAATTTAGAAAGCAACAGGCAAGTGCTTACTTGCAAACATGTAAGCACATACAGTGCTGTACTTGCAAATAAATTTATAAACCAATTTAAGGCTGGAAATGCATAAACACTGACTTTAAACAACATAATCACTAGGTACCTCTGGCTCTTCTATGGCTTCACGAGCAATTGTACATGTAGCAAGTGTCTACATGTATACACGTAATGTGTAGCTCCAGTCTGAGGAAAGTAACAACTAGATCTGACATAGTTCAGTGACTGTTGATTTACACGAAACCATTTTCTCGTGTTTCAGTTACCTTGAAAGCCATTTCTTGAAAACACTTTGGTCCAAGGTTGTTGCAACATGCTTCCATAAATAATGTTCCAAAATGTTTCAAATGTGCCATGCCTTAAAGTTCTATAACTGCCTCTTGCAAGAATCATAGTGGTGATAATCTGAGTTTCTCAGCTATATCATATTCTTAAAAAATATTATATTAGATATTAATATTATATTATATTAGTGGTTATTTTATGATTTTTCTAAATGGCATTCTTGTTTTCATTTGGTTACTCTTTGATTTGATGGTCAACTCGTTCCCAAAGGAATTGGTAACTGATTAGAAGTTGGTTGGGAAATATAAATCTAAGTCATGTATTTCAACTACATGTACATGTATCATTATGTCAACTGTATGAGATAAGTAGTTAAGGGGGTGCTTATAAGCTCAAAATTACCATTTTTCATTTGATGAGGGGTTTGTATGAGTAAAAAGTAGGACAAAAGTGGATGGGTTAATAAATTCAAGGTGGTGGCAGCAGATGGCTGGAATATGGAAGAGAATGGGTGGAGAAATGGGACAACAAAAGCTGTGCATGTACAGTGAATTGACTTTTCACATGGGGTGTTGTAAAAACAAAATAAAAGTAAATTTTGGCATTGTGATTGAGGTGTAAAGAGATCAATGGTGAAACTGGTGAACATGTATTGAACATTATGAAAGTTTGGGGACTAAAAAAGATTGTCAACCATGACGTCATGGTAGACATGGTTCTGTCCAAAGAAGATATGCGACAAATGATCTCTTGGGCAAGAAAGTAGAAGCTGGGCCAATTTTTTTTACATTGCACGAGACAATGGTTTCAATCTACATTCTTACATTGTAAATAAGTACTCCTAGCAAAATAGGTCCGTAATGCGTACATGTGGGCTTATGCTTAGTTTTATTCCATTTGGCTGGGGTTTGTTTTTAAATGTAAGTATCTGGGAGTTGAATTGCTACAAGTGAGGAGGCAATCACTGGAAAGATAAAGATGTCTACAGATTTTTTTGGATTTCTGGTATCAACATAGACAAGTTGTAGCAATTTTTAAGTGGGAAACTCATAGGCAGATTCAGCAGAGGGGCCGAGGGGAGGAGCTGAGGAGGCCACAGCCCCCCTTTTTTCTTGTATTTTCAAAATGTTTTTGTATGACCCCAACCCTTCTAACCGTCCTTTGAGTGTTGTTATAATTATACAATCAGGTTTCAATTTTATTCAATTTTGCAGCTTTCTTTATTTAAAATATATTTTGTGTTAACAATTATAATATATTATCAAATATTCAAACAAACATAACCCAAAAATTAAAATTCGCGCTAATTGTTAACGCCAAATGTAACATACGTTTCTTTCGGTTTGAAATGATGAGGATCACTGGACACGAATATTGTCACGCCGTGTTCCTTGCTACACTGCTGAAGAGTGAAATATTTTTCTGAAGTTTTCGAGGAAAGCAGAGAAGACACTGTTTACATTTCATCGTGAACCAGGTGAGTATGTTACTTATTTGACCTAGTTAAACGTAATGGGTTTTTTTTTTAGATCTGTATCTGTCTGTTAGCAGGCAATGTTTGAGCTCTGCCTTGGAGACTTTGTTTGGTGATCATCTGCCCCAGCAAAAAGGCAAATGAAGTAAAAAATATTAAACTTTAGCTTATATTAAAGCACTCAATGTAATGATTTGTCGCAAAAGGTTTTGCATAAAATGATTTATAATCCTGAGTTAATTTCTCGATAGAAAATTCTTACAGAAATGATTAGAATCATTACAGCAATAACAGTTTGCTGATGATGTTTCAAAAATGGATCAGTTGTTTCTACTTGTGCCAGGTGAAAGTGAGTTTTAAAGAGCAAGCTTGATTATCATTCGGTGTTTTTATGATAAGTAACGTTTCCCTCCTAGAATGTTTCACTGTAGGACTCAGCCGTTTGTTACAGGGTTCCACACTAGATGTTATTTAGGCAACAAGCATGTTGACGTTGTGAAGGAACAGCTGAAAGGTATGTGCAAGAATGCTAAAACAGTATTTGCAAGTTCTGTGTATGAAAAGATCAAGAAGATGGCTAAGAAGGCAAACATCAAGGTAAGCATCCATCGAACTTCTGGTAGGCAGACATTAAGAAACAACATCAATGCCAGGACACCAGTCGCCTACTTTCGATTGGCAATAGTTCTTCCCTTCCTTGACAACTTGTTGGAGCAAATAAATACCCGCTTTAATGGACTATCAGAAGTGGCATTGCTTGGACTGCTACTGATACCTGCCAACTTACAGCAGCTTAAGGAGTCTTCTCAAGAAAAACTTATTCAGTATTATTCCCCTGATCTGCTGTCCCCAAGCAGTACATCACAGGATCTGGTGCTGTGGAAGTGCCTCTGGTATGTTATTCTGCGTTAATACTATACATGGGTTACCAAGTTTATAGTGAAACTGTGATAAGCTGAAAAAAACGATTATACCTTGTCTTGAAGTATGTGTTAATTCTTGCTTTTATTTTTAGGAACAACGCCACCGTAAAATCCACGACACTGCAAGAGACGTTGAAAGCCTGCAGCTCAAGCCTCTACCTCAATGTCTACACAATTCTGCACCTCCTGTTAATCACCCCAGTCACAAGTGCAACTGTTGAACGTAGCAACTCTTCACTGCGCTTTGTGAAGAATGTTTATCGCAGCACCATGGAGAAGAGCGTATAAATGCACTGTTGCTGCTCTTTATTCACAAAGACATACCTTAAAATTATAATGCAGTTGTTGAAGAGTACGCCAAACGAAACCAGAGAAGGATGACATTTATCAATCCACTGCAGTGATATATTTTGATTAATACTGGATGTATAAATGCAATGCAATGACTCTGTTAACAGTTCGCCTACCACTAACACTATGATTTTGCTTTGAAGATCGTTTTATGAAATGCTCTTTAATTCTATCTTCTGAAACGTCAACGTTACTTTACTTTGCATCACGAATACGCCCACAATCATTTATGCTGCATCTCCTGAAAAGTGAAGTTTTCATTCGGGGGGAAGGGTGGGAGACTCGGCCCCCTCTTTCTGAATTTTCTGGATCCACCCCGAAATTTATTGCAGAATACTGTTTACTTACTTACGTTATCCTCCAATAATAATTAGCTCTTAGTCCCTATGAGACGTAACACAACAGCAGTCTCTCTTCATTTAGCCCTGTTTTGTGCAGCATTCGATTCTACCTTTCAATTTACTGGAATCTGTGGTATCTGCCATGCTTGGCCTTTCAGGGCTTGACTTTCAGGAAAAAACTTTGGGGCCAGCTGGCCCCTAAGTTTTCACATTTTGTTGCCAGTACAAGCATTTTAGTTGCCAAAAATTATTGGCTCTGCAGGCCTTATGCATATTTCCACAGAATAGGCGTTACAACAGCACAAATCACACGTTTTGCCTGGGTAACCAGTTGCCATTTTTTTTCAATAATAACAGGGAAAATAGTTAAAAGCTTCCATGTTGCAAGCTTTGATTCATTACTTGTCATAAACTTGTGCTAAAGAAAGTTACAATTACAGACTTATTGAAACACAAATTCAATTGAAAACAAAACGAAAATTATGTAAAATTGCCGACCTACATTTGTCCAAGCGTGTCCTTGTTAACATTGGCATTCAAAAGTAGAAATAAAAGCTTAAAAATCCATAGTAAACATTGGATGGCTTCTCACATTGTCCTTTGTC
>Ga0126339_10003997_pt1 | contig 10819 bp, 4 predicted proteins | sample OrbTmetagenome_2_FD_92532 | JGI IMG/M metagenome (GOLD analysis project Ga0126339, IMG submission 92532) | Coral microbial communities from Petempiche,Puerto Morelos, Mexico - Orbicella T R C metagenome | ecosystem: Host-associated > Invertebrates > Cnidaria > Coral | place: Petempiche,Puerto...
CATGCGCTGCATTTAACTGGGTTCTTTCGGTAACAAAGAAAAAGCTGAGAATTGCTGGGTTCTTTGCGTCGTTACCTTTTCTAACATAGCTTTGTAATATAAGACTAAAGGCATCAATACACTACGTTCAATAATGGAGAAAAATAGCGCATATAGTGTGGGTGGTGAGTAAATAAAATGATCGCTCTATTGAAGGCATGTTTGTTTTTCAATCCTTGTGCGCGCGCTGAATTGTATCAGCAAAAGCGCGCACGAAAACTGTGTTCGGCCACCTTAAGGGAGTCAGGAAATGTGCAAGCAGCATGGACGAGAACTTGTTCATTCGGCATATAGCGTACTACACGTCAGGTTACTAGTGAATGACAAATAAACGAGCATTACATTGAAATTGAATTCACTCAATTGTTCTTTTATTGTCATGATTGATTTTAAATTGTTAGTATTTGCTGATCAGTGGGTAAAGCTTGCGCATATGCGTGATACCTTTTAGTGGGAAATATAAGGATTTTGCCTGAACTCAGTCAACAAAATGAACACTGTGTGGTGAATGATGTATGACTTCATCTGCATGATTAGATGTGCTATTTTTTTTCTTGTAGTTATTTTATGATTTGGAACCTTGTCTGAAGCCCTTCTATGACGGATGTGTCGATAATAGAAACAACTGGCAGTCGTTGGCGGACAAGAATAATGAAGAAGGTGCGGTCATGGGCACTATTTTCAGGTTTGGTACGCTTTCGGCGGCATACCGTGAGAGTTTGATCCAGTCATGGTTCATATTTTGGCTAGAGACAAGCGAACTAAAATGCCCATGGCGAGACCAAATGAGTGCTTACAAAAGGTCCAGTTGGGTGCAACCAGTTAGGAATCTTCGTTTGGTCGCACCATCGGTCTTTTGGCTCGACTAAGTTACGCAAAAATACGGCCATGGCTAGACCAAACTCACCAGATATGCTGCCGAAGCGTACCAAAGAACTACGATTAGGTTGAAAAATCCGGCCAGATTATGTCAGTGACTTGACGAGTCAGCCGGAAAGTAAACGATGCTTCTGATCGGGATAGGAGACACAAAGCAGAGAATTAACTCTGAGGTCTAAGTGCTGAGTAGTCCCTCTTTCGCTTAGTCCGTCGAGCGAGACCGTAAATAAACCGTGAAGAACTCGCACTTCTTACCCCCAGAATTTCGCGCGGGCATTTTTTTCTCGCGGTTTTCTTTCGCTTCACGCACGACGGACTAAGCGAAACGGAGGGACTACTCGAAGTCTAATCCGAGCGGCACGACTTGATTGTAAGGAGCACTTCTAAGTTAAAATCAGGATTTGGGCAGTCTATTTTTCTCCACGTGCTCTGAGTTTTAAACAGAACGAAACACTTTGGACAACATTGAAGATACCAATTGTTTCTTTTTGTCTTGTAGCAATGAACGAATCAAGGGAAACATCCTTCAGTGGAGACAAGAACGAAGCAAATAACAATACGAGAAATTCAGCTGCACAGAAAGTTGATAAACTAATTACTTCAGAACGTAAGATATCCGAGACGAAAGATTCAACAAGTGAGGCAAACAACAAGAACAACAGGGATAAGAAATCAAAGACATGCTGTATTCTGTGAACAAAGCTTTCTTTTTTCATTAAACAATTGATGAAAATTGTTACTTAACTTGATGGTCGTTTTGTTTTGTCTCCTTTCAAAAATTTCAATGGCTCAGAGAGTATTCTTTTCATGTATGGAATCGTTTTTGGGATTTGAAGGTTACAAATCTGTAAATATATGAACATTTTGTAATCTAGCCCCCAATAGAAAAAGGAAACAGCTCAGTTAATTTATTTATCCTCTAAAAAATTATTTATGAAAGTGAAGTTGTTGGTGACTTTTTAAATATATTTCTCCAGTACGGATGTGAAATTTAAGGATAAAGGAAAAGCTTTATTTGTAAAAAGAAAGTGACGATCTGTTCTATCTCGAATAAACGTGTGCTTGTGATGAAACTGCTCTTTGTTTTGTATTTATCTGTGGTAATCTCTTCAAAATATATGAACCTATTTTGCCAGACTTAAAAAATATAGGTTCTTACATGTGGGTTTTTGCTGTATTGCAGGTAGCTGGGAAAGATATGTATATGTTATTTGCCGGCTGAGAGGTCTGTATAGTGAGAAACTCTGAGCGACCATCTATACGAACCGACCCTTAGCCGCCAAACAACGTGCTATTTCTTTTTCCTGTGGTAAATCGGCTTACAAGTGGGTGTGTTTACGCCACTGTCATACAAACCATTCGTAAAAAATCTTCGCAACGACTAACTCAGATGCTAGAGTATATATGAAATAATTCATATTGGAACTTCGGTTCTAGATGAAAGTGAAGAATGATCATCGCAGTAAATTTGCGATGATCATTCTTCACTTTCATCCTTTTAAGGACAATTTCTGTCAGTCGTTGCGAATCACTTGATATTAGGCTTTTTACCGTGGATTAAATAGCAGAAGGCTAGGAAATCCATTAAGGGTATTCCGAGATGTTGCTCTCAAATACACCAACGATCAAAGAGGTAAACGCGACTAAAATTGACTCATTTTTTGTTAAAATTGTACGCGGTGATTACGCGCCATTAGAGCGCCGAGCTACAAACAACCAAACAAAACTCTCACAACTTTACAAAAGTCGTTTGAATTTACGTATACTTGTCATTTCAAAGTGAATAGAGATAAACTTCTCAGTGTATATTAATCGTCGATGAAAGTATAAAAATGGCAAAGGTTGACGATTACTGGTAGTTCACTCGCGAAAAGTGATTAACAGGACAATTTCACCCGCCGTTTCCCGCCGTTTCCCGCCGTTTCCGTGACCGTGGTCAGTTAGTATGTCTAAAGAAGACACACACCGTTTGTACATGGATGAGATGAGATATAATGGGTTTTCAGCGCGTTTTTCTGGTAAAACGCTTTCTCACAATACTCACATTTGAATGGCTTATGCGGTGCATGCGTACGCCTGTGAGTGTTAAGAGTGGAGGTGAGAGTGAATCCTTTTCCACAAATTTCACAACGGTGCGGTCTTTTACCAGTATGTCCGTAAATGTGAGCCTGAAGGTTACCTTTCTGATTGAAGCCTTTGCCACAGTGTTCACACTTGTACAATCGAACAGTAGAGTGAGTTCTCATGTGGTACTTCAGGTGAGTAAGTTGTTTGAAGCCACGACCACACTTGCTACACTTGTGAGGCTTTTCACCAGTGTGAATGTATCGATGTATTTTCATGTCCACTTTCTGATGGAAACCCTTGCCACAAAAATCGCAAACAAACGGCTTGTAGTTTGTGTGTGTTCTCATGTGAGTGTTCAAATTGGACGTGCGACTGAAGCACTTTTTGCATATGGAGCACGTATGGGGCTTTACTGCAGCGTGAGTCAGTTTGTGACGAGTTAGGTTTCCGAGCTGACGGAAAGCTCTACCGCACACGTCGCAAGGAAAAGGCCTGTCACCAGTGTGGATGCGATTGTGAGTAATTAAAGTGTTGCTTCGACTGAACGAACGTCCACACACCTCGCACTGATATTTCCGTTTGCCTAACGATAATGCTATTGAGTTTTCAATGGCAGATGATGTCTGAGTACAAGTTGAAATCATTACATCGTCATTGCTTTGACTCCAAAAGCCATGACTACTTAAATAATGGACAAATTCCTCAGTTGTTGTAGTATCAGTGGGTCTGCTTTCTTGATCATTTGAAATAAAATGTTTTGATGAACTGTTCAAGGGAAATTCCTCTTCCTCTTCCGTGGATTCAACCCTTGTTTCTTGTTCAGTTAAAATACGATGTTTTGCAGAGTTACTTAAGGAAACTTCATCTCGCCTGTTCGGAAGACCATGTTTTCTTTCCAACGCGGTGCAATCTATACATTCTTGCGTGATCTTTCTGTTAAACTCCTCGCTGAAACATCGTGGGCTTTTCTTTATAAAGCTAGGCTTCTGATGCAAGTTATATTGGCAACATTTTTCAGTATTAGCTCCGCTGGATACCACTAGGACCTGACTTGTGGCACGCTTACAGTTGGCCTCCTCTCTGGATTGTGAAAGTGGATTGCTGAATTCTGAAGTGGTGTGAACTTCGTTTGAAGACCTTGCATTACAGGTCATTTTCAAAGGTAGAGTGAGAATGGGAACCTTTTCTTGATATGCATCCGGCCAAGTCCGCACTTGGAGAGGTATCTCGGTTACTGTTGTGTTTGGAATACCAGCGTTCACTTGAGGCGTTGGAACAGACGTAAGCCCCTCACTGTTGTATGAAGAAAATGTGAAGTGTCTGGTATCTGGTGCTTTTTCCAGGAAAGACATAACTCTCGTTTTGGAAGGGTTGACTACACGTAGAACCTTTTTCTCCATGGTCACATTTTGTTGTGGTATCTTTTTTGTCCGCCTTGCGTTCATGTCTTTTTTGACCACATTGTCTACTGATTTGCAGTTGGCTTTGTAGCAGGAGGAGCAACCCTGTTGTGGGCTGAAAGCAAACGACGACTTTGAAATATGAGCTAACTTAGGGGCTGAGTGATCATTTGGTCTGTCTTCAGGGATGAAATCCAGAAAATAGTTGGGTATCTTGACTATAGGTTCTTCGTCATTTTCTAGCTCCATGGTCATCTTCAAGCTCTTGAGCGTTTCGGGTGCTGGTGTTATGAAAAACTGCACTCTGGAAAATCTTCGTTTAGAATCAACTGAATTAAAGTTAAATGTTCTTTCCATTTCTTGTTTATCTTTATAGATTACCTTTAAGGAGACAGCTGCATTGTCATTGCTTCCCGAGGAAGCGCAAGGATGGACGTTGCTTTGCTGCAATTGGGCTTCTCTCGTGGTCTTCAATTCATGAGGAGAACCCGGGGAAATATTTTGGAACCGCCAAGGCAAAAAAACTTTTGCATTATAATTCACAAGCTGTCTTTCTGGACCACTCTTAAATTGTGTATTAGTGTCATTGTAAGTGTGACTACTGAGGGCCATTGGCAAATAATGCTCCCCAGAAGTGGTGCTTAGCAATGATGGCATTCCATGGTTAATCATGTCGCTGGCAATCGACTCATCGTGTTCTCGAGTTCGTTTCGTTCTTCTGATTGTTGTGAAAGACAGGGATTTGGGGTCACTAATGTGTGGTTGACATCTTCCTACAGACAGGTTGCCAGTGTATTCTGGTTTTGAATACTGGTTCTTGAAATCATCGCAATTACGAAAGTCATTTCTAAGTTCCTCTGATGAACAAATAGAAACTGTCTCGTGTTGATTTAATGGCTCGCTTTTTGTCTCAAATTCCACATTTCTTGGTGTCATGGGTGCCACTTGTTCGTGTGTTTCATGATCTCGTTGAAATAAAATGGATGGCCCACTTTCACTAGAAATATTACAGTGGTTTGGTGATCCTGTGTAGAGAGGAATCTTTAAGGGATACATATCGTCTTCGTTTGTCACACAACTGTTGCTCCAAGCGCCATTTAGATTGGCAGAATCAAATTCTCGACTTTTCCCCAGTTTTGTGTATCCTTGTTGTTCGGTATTTTGTTTTCCATCGGACCAGCTCAAATCTTTCACTTCTTTTTGAACATCAAAACACCTTGGTCCTGTGCTGTTGCTTTCAATCGCAATGAAAGCCCCCATATGTTCTCTTTGGCTTGGCACTTTACTCTTGATCGGTTGTTTTTGTTGCTGTCGCAGAACAGGATAAGGCGAGACTCTGGAGGACAGTTTTTTCCCGACAGATTCAATCTTAGTTGGCTGTGGGTGATTTAAACTCAATAGTACTTCCTTGTCGCGGAACGAGGTCGAGGACATATCTGTTTTAAGAGAGAAAGCAGAAGTTATCTTGATGTTCAAAGAATTCTTTTCTTCTGTTCGCGAAGTATCATTGACAAATGGTCCTTGAGTTATGACTGTGGCTCGTCTGTAATGCTTTCCTTGCTCTCCAAGCTGAAGACATGCCTCATCCATTGCTGAGAACCATGTTAAATGATCTCCAGAACAAACTCCTGAAGCAACACCGTCTCTCCACACGTGACCTCTCTTCCCGGGTCTGAAATATCTACCATTACCGCTGATTGAATGACAGTCAGTCTTTTTGTTTTCACTGTTTGATCCAGTTCTTTCAAGTTTCTTGACTTTATTTCTCTGAAGACCATAGTTAATGTCATCTACCTTCTTTACCCGCCTTGAAAGGCATCCTCTTTCTTCCTCTTGGTTACTTAAAGAGCTCCCTAATTGGTATAATAAGGAGAGATGATCTAACTTTTATTTATGAAAACTATTCTTTCTCCTGTGTTAAGTTACTATAAAAGCCACTTTAACTAGACGATTCGCCGGAGACCTTGAGCTACTGTTGTTCTTTTAATTCCAAGCTTTTTCCGATGGCATCATCAGAGAATGTAAAGAAAATCTTTCATTGTGCGTAATATAAAAAGCAATGTAGGTGACACGAATAATTAGAATATATACAAGGACAATGAGTTTTTACAAATGCGGCGATGGCAACACACAATCACATAGAAAATTACTAATGAGTAGTAGCGAGAACAAAAGATCTAAGTAGTCCTGTTTAAAATAAAAGGACTCTGAGTTCAATACATTCCTTTCGGGAATTAAGTTCGGGCTTACACTTTTGGATATGAAGCAGTTCGAATAGTCGTAATTTGACGGGGTCGTTTTATTGTACGATTATTTCGAAATCAATACTTTGCTTGCTAATTGTCCTTTGGCACGTTCGGATGTGTTTTGTACGAACAAATTGTCATCGTTCAAGTGCTCTCTTACGTGATCATGTATAAAATCGTGTGGTGCTTCCGATGTAGAGTTTTTTACATCACTTGCTCTGATTTGATACACAGATAACCCAGTTTGTTCTTACATATTTTAGGTGCAAAAGCTGAATCCAGTGGCTCCATGTTCTTCGTTTGAGAATCTTGCAACAGGTACTGCTGTTGCCAACGTTCTAGGAATGACCTACAAACAAAAATTCAGATTGTTACATGTCGAAAACCGTATACCATTTTTATGTCCCATTTTTTATGTCCCATTTTTAATTGTCAATTTTGACTTCTTCTAAAGTTAAGCTTCCTTTGAAGGGGTAGTTTTTCACAGACACTGAAAATATTCCTGATCATCTTGTAAGGCTTTATACTGCAGCTACCTTTTACAACAATTTGAATTTTGCAGAACTGTCTGTTACAAGCGACCCAGATCGGTTTTGTAATACCTAGCGAGCATTTTCATTATACTGCAAGCAAAATTTTTTCTTTTCACAGATCACTTCCTTCACTCATTCTTCTCATTATAACAAAAAAATCTGAACATCAGAAGTGTTAAATATTCCTCTTTTTCTTCTCACATGCAATCGAATTTTTCTACTAATTCGGACATGCATGACTTTCTGAAGAGCTAAAGCTGAGTGGAGGAATGATAGGAAACAGTAACGTCTTCAAAACGCTTTACTTCGAAAACAAATGCGGTGACTTCTCAATTTTCATAGGTTTCTGACACGAGTTGGTCGTTGTCTAACTACAGAAAAAGTTTTTTAAAAATTGAACATGAAACCACTTCGCCAGCCTGCAACTTATGAATATTCATGACCAAATCGACAATTAACGACCACTGCGGGCACACAGAATTCACTCAACGGGTTACGCTCGAGCCAAATTGCAATTGATTTTCTGCTGGAAATCAAGTTACTTTGCTGCTGAAATCACTCAATTTACTCACCAAATGAATTGTTTAACTGGCCATGATATCTATTCATAGATATCACGATACTGATGGTTTAGAAAGCCGTTTGATTTACTCTACAGTTGTAGTCAGCTTTCAAGAGGGAGCCGGGTGTACTGGTGCGTACGACGCAGAAGTTTTTTTTAATCCTAGCACTAACTTGTAAAGATTTTGTTGGGATGTACCCGACATGCACTCGCTATGTGATTCAAGTCTGAAAGGTTATGTCGATGAAAAACGTTAACGACAGTGGTATTCACAATCACGAAATCGCCGAAAGGAAGCCAGTGAGTCAAAAGGTAGCTTTTGACTGTCACGTTTAGGAGGTAAGGGTACCAGAATGCGAAAAACGAGACAGAAACGAGTCTAGTAATTATGAAAAAACGCTGGAGATCTGCCATTTGCTCGCTTAATTCATTTTTTTGAATACAATTCCGATATTCCAAATCATGTCCATGGAACATGGACATGACCAAAACGACTCATTTTACAACTAGGTGTTACGTGTTGAAGTGAAGAGTTACTAAGAATTTGTACAGGAGTGATCGATGTCAACGTTTCATGTTTTGGAAATTCTTCATTCCAAATCCTTTCTATGTTTATTGTCAAATACGAAAAAAAGTAAAACATAATAAGAGACTTAAAATTGGCCGATTTATAAACAAGCAAGAAACTTATTTTCTATAATCTATGACGCACCTTGTTAACAATGGCCAAGTGGCTGAAAAAAATGTTATATTCTTTATCAACTGTAATTACTAAACTGGTACATAACCCGTTTACAAAAACGGGTATTTTTTATAAATACTCATTACAAAAGAAATGGATAGCTATGTTTCTCATTTGAAAGTAACGTTATTTGTGTACGTTATTTCCACCGCTAAACAATTGAAAATAACTGATAAACATGTAAGTGAGTAGTAGTTGATTCGACAATATCTAAGTACAGTGAGAAAGGAATAACGTGGATTCAATAAGTATTTCTTGCTTATGTTGGTTATTAACATAGTGCATAAAGGATTTACAACATCACTGAAAAATAGAAAAAAGAATGACGTGCTAGAATTAACATCAACAAAAAGTCATAAATTTTCCTTTATCCCTTCATCAACGAAATTTCATTTGCTTGCTCCGAGTCAGTATGTATTTTTGAAATAGAATAATCTATACAACAAATAATTAAGAATACTGAAAGAACAAATCAAACCTGACAATTTTTTGGTGTACAGAAGTTTGCGATATGTGGTGATGCGAGTCCCGCAAACAATATTTCAACGGAAATACTTTTCCTGTTATACATGGCTCGCTAGCTTTTAACATTTTAATATAATATTGTTTCTAGGAGATCACTGGTATTGCGAACTATTTACCAATTATTCCATGTGAGCGCGCTTGGGTATGCAATTTACTGCGCCGATTTAAAAGCTGATATCTACATAAAATTGATATCCACAAAAACTGATATCCATAGCATTAGCTACACCAAAAAAATGTAAAAAGGTGACGGTTAATGTAATTCAGAAAAGTTTTTAACTTGAATTTTGGTGGAAACACTTATCGTGGAATTTTATTGAGTCCTAGTTGTGTTTCGGGCTAATAGAGGGTTATTTTAAAGAAGTATCTTGGCTTTGCGTTGGCATTGGCATGAGAAACTATCCAAATAAAATGTCCCACTCAAAGTAAACGAACTGGTCGGATGACTTGCCGGCTACGATTATTAATAGTCTTGTTCTTTTGCAAGCCATTTTTTTAAAAAATGAACTTTTCTGAGTAAAATCAAACTATTTTGACTTTATTTTAGCAATCGTCAGAGAGTCTTTTGCATGCTACCTTCTGCGTATAACGTTGCATCTGTTATGCATAGCGTGTGGCCACCAAGACTCGGGTATAAGTTGTGAGAAAATGAGAGTGCTGCTTAAATGCTGCAGTGTTTACTGGTGCTTCTATCCTTACTTCTCCAGTGCTAAAATCTCGTAGCAGTAGATGCTACGAGAAAATGAATACTTTCTCCTTTGGATTTTGAACAAAATTGAGTCTGGTATTTTTGTCTCGGTAAACGCAGTACAATGGGTAAAAAGACGGGATGATCTGAATTTGACAAACGCCGAAATGCTTGTGCACGATTAACAAAGGTTTTTGTTCGGTAGATATGTCAAGTAAACAAGAACGTCACAAAACTGGGCTTAATTGTTCCTGATTTTACAACTTTTGCTACGAATTTTGGATCGATGCATTTTCTTTCATTCGGGATAACCAGCTTAACTTCAAGTGCGAGCTATGTTAAAAACAAAACAATTAAAACATGTTTATTTGCACCGACTTGCTTTTGGATAATACGGTAGATTGTATTTCGTTTTACACCACATGAACCTTTTATAATGTCGAAATAGGAAACTTTCACTTGGCCATGTGAAAACAACTGGGAAACAAAACAGTGCAAAACGCAAGATTTTTTTAAAAAAATTAGTAGGCGAGAAATTTGGTTATAAATGAACGTGTTGCTTGGTACAGAAATCACAACGGACAATTGCTCCCCGAAAATCATAAATACATTTAACATTAATACACGCGCTCGGGCATTTACCAACGAAGACAACATGTGATAAAGGGATTTGTTTATTGACCGTTCTTACGAGTGAACGCGTAGAAAACAACATCTTATGCAAAGGACTGAAAATTGGCACGCTCCCTTTACTTGGTCAGTCGGCAGATGTTTCTTTTGTTAACCTGACAAACACTGCATAAAGTGGGATAAAAAGGCGCTCTTTTGTTCCATAAACAACTTTTTGGCAGCCTTAGCGGCTGTAGTACTAGCCTGCGAAATCGATAACGTTAACAATGAATGTCAAAATCATTGAACTAGACTTTCAAGTCGAGCGTCGTTCAGGAAAACTTCGAGCATGTCGAGCGTCGTTTAGGACAAAAGGTCCTGAAGTTGTATAATGGGAATTGGGACTCGCCAGAGACTCAAGTCTCGCCGAGACTCAAGTTTAATGAAACTGGTTTAAGAGTGTGTCCATGAGAAAACCAGGCAGTAAAGTACAGTACAGTACAGTACAGTACAGTACAGTACAGTACAG
>Ga0126339_10003999_pt1 | contig 10816 bp, 6 predicted proteins | sample OrbTmetagenome_2_FD_92532 | JGI IMG/M metagenome (GOLD analysis project Ga0126339, IMG submission 92532) | Coral microbial communities from Petempiche,Puerto Morelos, Mexico - Orbicella T R C metagenome | ecosystem: Host-associated > Invertebrates > Cnidaria > Coral | place: Petempiche,Puerto...
AAGGAAGTAGGATCTGGTTATCTGTTATGGGTTAATTCATTTGCAAGCTGTTAATCTGAGAAAAAAATTAATGGTGAAATGATGGACATGTTTTTGTTGTGAATGACTCTTATTCACCCTTTGTTATTTTTGTTTTAGGGACCACCCCACGCAGTATGGGTGGAACCCCTCAGAGGGGAGGTGGTGGCAGCACCACACCCGGACGTGCATCAGTACGAGACAAGCTGAACATCAACCCAGAGGAGTCGCTGATGGAGGAGTACGAATCAGGTTATGGAGCTAAACAACAACAGGCAAGACTTATTACTCTTATAACAATCATGTTTTCCTCATTAGGAGACCAAACATGTACAGCTTGTCTTGTACCCTGGCTTGATTTAAGCTGTATGTATGCTTTGCTGTACAATTCAGTTAGAATCTTTCCTTGCACATGTAACCATGATGCTTCTTTCCATCTCTTGAGACCCAGATGCTTATTATATACAACGGGTTTCTCTGACTTCTTGAAATGATTTTTTTTCCACTGGTCAAACCATACGGAAACAACAAAGATTGAAATAATATAACAAAACGATGCTGCAAGTTGGTGAAGAAGAAACTTTTCACATGAAGTATTTTAAAATTACTGCATTCTAGGTTCTTCTCCATTATGTAGGGAAATTTGCCATGCAATGGCTTCGCTGTGCCACTGAACATTGCATGGAATATATGAGATGTTTCACTCATTTATCTGAGACCCGTGGTGTTTTGTTTATTTATTGTTTTCTTGTAGGAAGAGTTGAAGGCAGAGTTGAGAGCAGGACTAGCATCGCTTCCAACCCCTTCCAATGACTTTGAGATTGTGCTGCCTGAGGTAAGTAACCCGTTTTATGTCATCATGCATTGTTATTACCATCCAAGTAAACTAATTATCATGACAGCTTTTTAAATTACTTCCGGATCAACTATCCCTACATAAATGCTTTTTTAGGGTTGTAAAGGGGCAGTGTTTTTTTCTTTTCTTATGACTTGGCAATTGTGGATTCTTCGCCGCAAGGTCTTTTTCTTCCATTCATTTTGCTTCCTCATTGTAAGATCACTCTCCAGCCGTTTTCTAGGACACAGTGTCTCATTCTTGTTTAACGTGATGAACGGCTTTAGGGTCGTGGCGGTCGGGCTCAAACTTCTCCGGAGGAACTTATTGCAAATTATAGTGTTTGTATCAAATTGGCAATTGTGACCCTGTTACCTTTCACGAGCGTGATGGCCAGAATTTTTCAGGGGAGAGTTTTCTTGCTTACTGTTGCAGACTGCTGAAGAGGAGGTGGAGGAGACCAAAGATGAAAGCTTTGTTGAAGATGCAGCTGATATTGATGCGAGACGAATGGCCATGAAGGCAGCGGAAGGTCTGCATCCTAAGTTATTAAATTAGATACGACTGCTTTGCAATTCTGTTTGGTCAAATTGACGATTCTTTGGGTAGGGTTGATGAGGTGAAACTACAAATTTTGTTAAGTGACTCGTTAGTTTCCTCACTGTCAACGAGTATCTTCTTGATCAAACCTGCTGTGCTGGAAATCGGAGAATTAACTCTAGGAATTTAAAGTATGAACCACACATATAACCCTTGAATTTCCCTCCGAGTGTCAGCCCTGGGAAAGGAAACTGTCGACCAAACGTAACAAGCTGAAAATCAGATACTTAACGCTAGGAATAATCCTTGGGTTCGAATCGTACTGACGGAAAATGATTTTTTTTCCTTACCTTTTCCAGGCTGTCTCATATTGGTGCTTTGTGGCTCAACATTGCATTGCAAGTGTATCAACATTGCATTGCAAGTGTTTTGTTTCAAGCTAGTGATTTCGTTGATTTTGATTTCACATTACGCTTTTTTTGGGCAGAGTTGAGAGAGATTAGACGCCGCTCTCAAGCCGTACAACGAAACATGCCGCGCCCCTCAGATGCGAACGCTGCTGTTCTCCGGCCGGCTAACGTTGATCCACCCCTCACAGGATTACAGCAGGTAAAAAACAACAACAAACAAATAAACAGCAATAACAAAAAACAAAAGAAAAGAAAGCAAAACAAAAACACAGACAGACACTCCGTATTCATTTGACCTGCTGTGGTGCACTGACAAGTGAAATGAGCTATGCTGCTATACTTTTATAAACTTAATGAGTACAGTGGCCCGTTTCTGGAAGGTCCCGAAAGGTTTTCGCACCCTGAAAGTCGTAGCAAAATCTCAAGCCTTATGATTACAGATCTGTTTTATTCACATATTCTTAATATAAACAGAGGTTCCATTCCGTACAAGAAGTTTCAGGCGTATACACCACTCTGTCTTTAAATACCGATTAACTAACAATGGCTTTTCGGGCCCGAAACGTCTCCGGGGCTTTCGAGAAACAGGCCCCAGGTTCGGTGCCTGAAAATTGACTATTTAAGTTTTACGGAACTGTTTATATCGGAAAATTCGGTTCTTTTCGTCAGACACTTCGTGTTATCCAAGTTTATTGTGACGGGTTCATTCGTTCGTTTGTTTGTTCTTGGATGGAATCTGTGTTGCCTCAAACGTTGCATCAACATACCGCTTTCGGCCATGGAAATCTTCATGTGAGTTGCGCTTTTAACAAGACTGATGCATTGAGTAATATATTAACTGTTGCTTTAGGCGGAGGAACTTATCAAGCGGGAGATGGTCAGTATGATCAGACACGATATTGTCAATCACCCGACAGCACTGCAAATCGAAAACCTAACGCACAAGAAATCCAAAAGCGCTGCCCAGGCGGTCATCGCCGCTAACCAAGCGGCACTCGATACCAACCCTCTGGAAACGTTCACGGACAAAGAGATCGCTAACGCGAGGGAAGTCCTGGCGAACGAAATGGAATTTGTCAAGTCTAAAATGGCTCACGGTGATCTACCCATTGAAAGTTACACTAAAGTTTGGGAGGAATGCTATGCCCAGGTACTGTTCTTTTACGGTGCAGGTTCTGATTTTGAATCTTAAATTTGAACATTGCAGCTTTTGAGTAATGCCTTCCTTGCGATGGTATTTACTGTATTATGCTTCACAAGGTGGTTCTAACTTTTACGTCCGTTGCCGATGGTCATACACCGGCGTGTAATCGGATTAAACCCCGGTGTGCGACCATTCAAATAATAGCTACTGAGCAGTACATGTAATGTATGTTATGCTGTACCAGGTGGTTCAGAATTTAAACACTGTGGAAAACAACCGTCCGCGCTGTGTGACCTTTCAGATTTGAAAGTTACTGAAGAGCACTTTCATATGCTGTTGTTTATTTTACGGAGGTTTCCGCAAGATGTCCTCGTTTACACAGAGAAGGGATAAAGTTTGAAAATTTAGCTGTTATGGAAAAAATAATTTTGATTTACACTTTCGTAACACAAATGTTTTCGTGTCTTGTAGGTTTTGTTTCTACCGACACAACAGCGATTCACTAGGGCAGCTTTAGCCAGCAAGAAAGACAAACTGGAATCTTTAGAAAAACGACTCGAGGTATGAATTCTATTTTATAGATACAGAGACTTCCTTTCAGTAGAGGGCTTTACAGTACGTTTTCCGGTTGAGATCTGACTCAGCACATGTGCAAAGCCCAGCGTCACCCTACCTTCAAAGCAAGTGATCCTCCTGGCCCAAAAGCCAACTTTAGGAGGGTTGTCACAGGTCAGGAAATGGTCAGGAAATTTCTTCAAGGTCATGGTAAAGTCAGGGAAATTTATTTTGTGTCAGGGGAAATTGACATTTTGAAGAAAAGTCAGGGAAAATTGAATTATTTAACACGGCTGATTTAATACCATTGAAGGCCGGAAGAAACATTTGGGGTCACTGTGATCTCAACGGTAACTTAACTTAATGAAGTAGGAAAATCTGTTGAAAACTTATCAGTCTTACAGTAATGAAAGAGTGGAAAGGATGTAAAATGAGGCTAGACGCCGATATATCTGACATCTTGTAATAAATTGGCCAGGGAAATTTTATTTTTATCAGGGAAAAGTCAGGGAATTTTGAAAAGTTACAACTGTCGCAACCATTTTTAGGTTGGCGGCTTTCAGCTCCCCGGTGATTCAGTATGTCGGAGGGTGAACCTTGGGCATCGCTTCTTGGTATAAACAGGCCCTTGGCCTTCTTCGTTGATTGATTTTTCACTCATGCAGCTTGCTAATTGCCTTTTGTTTGTGTCTGTTTTAAGTTGAACCGAACTCACATGACCGAAGACGCAAAGAGAGCGGCCAAAATTGAAAAGAAGCTGAAAGTTCTTCTCGGTGGTTATCAGGTATGATCGATACTGTGTTTGGGCAATAGCTACAAGCATGCGGAGGCGTAACACAAGGATTTTATTTATGGAAGCGAACAGTTGTTTTTTCTTTCTTAAACTAGAGTTTCAATTGTTCTTACCCTCTCAAATAACGTCCCATAGATGTCTCCTTTTCTCGTGTAAATATTACCGTGTGTAGTGCCCCTATCTCACCCCCTTTTCACCCGGTCTGTTTGAAAAGCGCGAACTTGAACACCATCAGTGAGAACCTCATGTTTGGCCGTTCATGCTATTGTTTAGTTCTATGTCTTTCGTGAGCTAAGCATGTTCGATATTTTCCACCCTACAGAGTCGTGCTGTCGGCTTGACGAAACAAATTAACGACCTTTACGAGCAAGTTGAACAGACTCACACTGAGAAAGAAACATTCAGTTCCTTGAGAGAGCACGAACTGAGAGCTATCCCCAAGAGAATTGAGGTATGCTTGCCACTTTATTTGTAGTAGCCTCTTCCAGGCGTTCAGTTAGTTGGGTCTCAGCGCGAGAAAACGGCGGAGGGCAATAAAGGAGAGAGGCGCCTGGAAGAGGTTATACATGTAGTTCTAGAAATGCGTCAAAGCAAACTTTTAGGGAATCACTAGACTCGTAACTAAGAATTGCGTTGCTGTTATAAACACTTTAAAATCGAGAAAATTCTGAAAAAGTCGTCAGTAGATTGATTAATTTCTTCGCCAGTTCGCGGTCGCGAAATTTTCCTCGCGTATGTGGACAAGTTGCTGATTAGTTAAGGACGAAAAGGAATGTGTGTGAATAAAATATTCGTGAATTCACTATTTAACGTACACTCTCATCTTGTTCTCCTGGCAGGCCCTGAGAGAAGACGTAAGAAGGCAAACAGATCGTGAACATCAACTGCAGACGCGTTATTCTCATTTGTTGTACGAGAGAGATGCGGCTTATAATCACATGCAAAACCGCCACTGATGTTTTTACCTCAAGTAACGGACGTTCTTTATCACCAGTACCTCATTGACAAGATAAACACTCGAAATAGTGCTAGAGTGAAAGATGTTTTCAATTCAAAAATGGAAGACATGTCCAACTCAAAGTTCTGTAATAAAAATAACTTTAGTGGTTGTGTTACAGACGTGTTTCAGTGGCTCACTGAAAACACAGAACGTTGATTTTCAGTCGACGAAATGGGCTCACGAGACGTCTGACATTGGATCTTCTTCCATTACATCCTCCTTGTACGTAATAGGGAAAATGTGTTTGCGAATGTTTGTGGTATTTCGTCTTGAATTTTTTTTTGTGTAATTTTAACATTTACTTGTCTGTGGTGTTTGTTCTATTTGTTTGCCAATTATCGCAGCACAATTGTGAGCGCAAAATGTGATTGTTGAATTAAAACCAGAACTTTGATATATGCCTTGTGAATGCTACAAGTGACAATGGGGGCACCCAGGGTGGCTAAGTGGAAAATTTTCATCGAATGACGAAATTCAAAGTATAAGGGTGCTAATACAACCATGACAGATCTGAAAGGCCCAATACCAGAAAAAAATATTTATCAGTTGTTTTGATCTTATTGATTTTCTGTTTTAGCTCTCAACTGACTTCTTGATGACATTTCCCACAAAAATCATAATTTGGTCATTTGCAGCGGACGCCTAATAGAGGTTTAGCACGGAAGCCATGGTGCATGGCAGGAACAATACATGTAGATTCTTTTTCTTATGGGAAAAATGTTCTTTCTAATGCAAAACAGTTTCATTGTTGCTGCTATGCAACATGGCTGCCGTGCAAAACCTCTATAACAACCTCGTTCCTAGGGTCTCATATCTTTCCGTCCTCTCTCTTTGAGAGGGCAAAAGATGAGAGACCTGGGAACGAGATGGACCTATTAAGTATATAACGCGCGCGCGGAACCATTATAATGCGCAGCAAGCATCTTGATTGGTGAGACGTCCTAATTGAATTGCCATTGTCGCGGTTGCTAAGGCTACCTGTCAAACCAACATTTAAGGTACAAGGAGACAAACCGCCTCGTTCCCAAGGAGAGATATGACCCGGTGACGAGTGTGATTTACATGCGACGTCGTGGCGGCCATGTTGGTGGATGGACTTTGGTTGGTTGTTCCATAAACACACCCACCACATGGCTGCCATTCGACCTGTCGGGGATTGTTGACTAAGTATCAGCGCTTCGTAAATCAGATTTCAATTTCTTTTTTGAAGAAAATGCTAGTGCTATCACTCATCTCATCAAAATCAAAACACGACAACAGGATATTGTAGGAATAAAAAGTTGTTTATAAATTTGATGCGTTGCAAATATATTACAGATTTCCCTGACGTAACAAATACATACGTGTAAGTATGAAGTACAGTCAAGAGTGATCTCTTGTTTTACAAAGCCTTTGTGCAATATCCTCAAAAATTATTACACAAACTAGTTAACATTTGCCGAGAATAGAGCGGTTTTCAATTGAGTGTCGTATAACCAAAACCAAGGTAATCACTCCAGCCAATCACGAAGGCCGTAAACATTACATTGAACCAATCAAAACGCGAAGTAATTACATGTAGCTGACGCAAAGCGCGGGAAAACATGTGCGAACGAGTTACGATTGGTTTTGTTTTACATCTGATTGGATGAAAAAAATTGGTGCGTTCTTCTTTTAGCCAATCGTGAAGCGTAGTTGATGCAATACCAATTACGTTTCTACACCCAAATGAAAACCACTCTAAATGAGCGAGGTTTCGTTATTTCGGCTTTTTAAACAGCTCTTTTATAATATTAAGTTTTTCATAAATAGCAGTGCAGATTCTGTTATAATTCGTACAGTGGGACTCGAAATCGTAGGAAACATACGAGTTTTCAGAAAGGATATTTGATGATTACATAGAGATGACAAGACCGCGGATTGTAGATGAAGAAGCAGATCAGGAGCGAACCGAATCGATCCCGCTGAGGTGCGGGAAAGTACAAAATCAAACTGAATTTGAATCGCAGAAGCCAGTTGCGTGATATCACATGGGAATGAAAGCGCTTTGATTGGTTTGTAAAAACCCGTGTAAATTGTTTTAACCAAAGAGAGCCAGGTAATGTTTTTTTTAGACGTAGTTGCTCTAGCGACTTTTCACGCGCCTGCCAAGGGTCACATGTTTTACTTGTTTTTGTTTTTGTTTGTTTGTTGTTTTTTTTCGGTTGGAGCTCTGATTTGTTTTATTCGGCCTTGAGTGAAAACCAGTTTTATACAATCGGCGGTCTTAATTTCCTGTGCTATGCTTGTCGTAATAATGTATATACAGTCATCAATTAGCTTCTAGTTGGCAAGCAATATTGATAATAATTAACATTGACGATACAACGAAGGTTTCAGCTTAGTTCCGACGCATCGCCTCTGAGGCATTGGATTGCAGTCCATCCTTTACTTAGCTTTGAGACATGTCGAGTGACGTGTCCCGTTTTGGGGGTATGGTTCGGGTCAAACACTTACACTACATCTGTGAAGACCTCAAGTAAAAGGACCTCATTGGTTTCATGTTAATTAAGACATTTTTTCCCCTGAAGGAATTCACGTCATAGCTGTTAAGACGAAGTCGTTGTTCTTCTTCAATAAAACACTTTTCGACAATCTTGACGCTCGCTTGTCAACTTACAAATTCTCCCAACCTGTTTTTCAGACATTCTCATACGACCAACTTGGAGATTTTACCTACGTATCAACAAAATCGTCTTCCTATGATAGATTCCAATATTCTTTTAACGGATCTTTTGAGAAAAAGTAAAATGCTCACATATTGGAGAAGAAAGGAGTAATAAAACGAAACAACCATATTTTCGTGTAATTTAGTTTTCAATCCACAGCGCGCTTATGTCTTGATAGTATTTTTTAGTGCTTTCATTATTCATCAATTCGGTTTCCAAAAAAAAAAAGTATTTTATATTCCACGTTCACAATAGCCGCCATGATTGTATTCATATTACAAACTTCGTAGACTGGCTCTCGCAAGCCGACTACCCCCAGGGGGTCATGGCAAGAAGTCAAGTGAAGACTGACTCACTTAGTCGGCGATAAACTCAAAGTCAGCTTTTTTCTCGAGCAGAGTAACGCATTCAGCACTAGGCTGATATAGGTGGGGCCCCGAGCGACGTACCACTGTATAAAAATATAACAATATAAAAAACAGAACAATGTAAAAAATTTAGCAATGTAAAAGTATAACAATGCAAAAACGCCTAATAAATATGTACGCCATGTACATATTTATGCGAGAGGCCAGAGGAGAGAGTAAAGCATGGGCAACCATTCCAAACAAGTATTAAAAAACAAACGCCTATCTCGATAAGAATGTTAATACTGTTGTTACATAAGTCTTGATAATTCCTCTCAAGTTATTTTTAGGTCACTCTCAGCTTCAGAAATCTAAGAAGCGTCTAGTAGTAGTCAACTCTATATATGAGGCGATCTTTACTCAAGTGGACAGCCCAACTGGCTTAACACGCATTTTCATGTTCCAAGAAAAATCTATGTAACACATATGGTATCGTTATCTGGGAGGAATGTGCGACCAAGTAAAAAAACTGTCTATGTGTATGTCTATGTCTATGGATACCGTATCTAAAAATAACGTGAGAGAGATTACCTTGAGAAAATGGCTAATATGCGAGATTAATTCTGTTTCTCTTCATCCTCTCTTGGTACAAATACTTTACGATGTCTGTCCCCTGGCCACAAGGGCAATTTACAATTTTTCAATATTAAGACCATCGTGACGGCTATCGTGAATGCGGCCTACTGCTTACGTAATACGACGCCAGGTTGATTTGCAAGCGCATTCTTGTGGGCTCGTCTCATTGGTTCGATCTTGATGGCAAAGCCGAGTCTGGTTTGCCACTACCATGTGGACTCGGTAATAACGACTTATCTAATGCAGGACACGTTCTGGCGCAATTCTGAAAACGCCACAGAGGACAGCTTTCAATCAGCGGCCTGCAGCTGGCCAAGCTTTTGCCGGAGGACTGGTACCATTCGTCTATAGCATCATTTAGGTTCTTACCACCTACCACGACTTTCAGCCAATCACTGTGGATTAGAACAAAATTGATAAAGAGCCACCATTAAACGTAAATCTCATCTGGGGTGGGGGAAAGTTACTCCCAGAAAAATTGGGTGGGGTGTGCGGTCCGATTCCCAAAACCCTTACCCTACTGATGGCCTATTTAAGGTCAAAATCTGCGATTTTGACCAAAAATCCGATACCCTATTTAAGAGCTGACTCTTCAATCAATACCCTGTTTTAGACCTGCCTTATAATTAGTTTGATAGCTTAGACAGTGTTAAAGGCAATATCTATATGCTTTTTTAGGTAGGATAGCAAATACAAAAAAGAAAATGGCCGGTGATTGTTGCGTTTTCAAATTTCTCCAGCGAACTGTGGGAACTAATTTTAAGCCACCCCCCTCGAGACGAAGACAAAGAATGGAGTGATCCGGCTATGAGTCTTGACTGGCGTCATTGTGTTATGTTCTGGGGCAAGACAACTAACTGTCGTGTCTGGTCCCTTGTTATGTGTTCCCGTGTAAGAACGCATTTAAACGCTCTGAAAAGCGCATCCTACCTATTCAGCCTGGGTTGTATAAACAAAAAGGGGGTACAAAAATCGAGAGGACGACAGCCAGCGTTTCTCCCATTCAGCAGATAGGTTTAACCATAACAACAATACGAAGTTAAATAGCCATAACAAACATTTCAGTAATGTTTGAAGTACAAGAGTCGACTTAACACCATACTTACTCCCGCGTAAGGATTGTGTGAGCAATGCACGATGGAACAAATACGGAACTGCAAGAACGAATGAGATCAACTTGGTGTTAATGTTAACGAATCACATCTCACATCTACCGGGAATAAACTGAATTTAATATTAGTGCTCTAAACAAACAAACAAACAAACAAACAAACAAACAAACAAACAAACAAAGAAACAACATTCAAAACATTGACTACCATGCTAAGGCTACGGTAATAATAGTGGACTCTCTAAAAACCCGGTCGAAAACTTACCAAGCTAAGTCTTTAGTGCGATTGAGTGACTTTCTCAACTCAGACCCAAGTCGGAGAGCAATTTTGTGAATATGCTTTTGTTTGTGGGCATCGTCGGGCATTCGAAAAGTTCCTGACACGACCCAAGCTATTTGTGCTTGGTCGTACAACCACTGGAAAACGAACAACGGACCTGGTGAAATTTAAAAACAACACGGTTAGGGTTATGAGAAAGAGCAAGAGTTCGGTCTGATGCGCTCGGTTTGTAAATCAGTCACTCCTACTCACTAGGGACATATAAGGAGGGGGGGGGGGGGGAAGGGAAAGTCTTGTGGTCTTGGTTTCCCCGTTTCGCCTTTTCCCATATGATGACCAAAAAAGCTTTTGTTTTCCGAAAAAGTTCAAGGCCAAAACGGCGAACCAAAACAAAACCCCCTTTCCCTCCCCCCCCCCCCCCTCCTTATATGTCCCTAGTGAGTAGGAGTGACTGATTTAC
>Ga0126339_10004000_pt1 | contig 10815 bp, 15 predicted proteins | sample OrbTmetagenome_2_FD_92532 | JGI IMG/M metagenome (GOLD analysis project Ga0126339, IMG submission 92532) | Coral microbial communities from Petempiche,Puerto Morelos, Mexico - Orbicella T R C metagenome | ecosystem: Host-associated > Invertebrates > Cnidaria > Coral | place: Petempiche,Puerto...
CTACTTTACCATACCCTATAGTAAAGTAGAGTGTAGTGGAGAATGGTAGGGTTACCCTACCCTACTCTACCCTACTCTTTTAGGGTAGTTTACATTATACTATCCTACCCTGCTCTACCATACTCTGCCTTACCCTGCACTACTCTCTCCTACCCTACTCTACCCTAGCCTGCAATACCCTATCCTATCCTATCCTATCCTATCCTATCCTATCCTATCCTATCCTATCCTATCCTATCCTACCCTACCCTACCCTACCCTATCCTACCCTACCCTACCCTACCCTACCTACTCTACCCTACCCTACCCTACCTTACCCTACCCTACCCTACCCTACCCTACCCTACCTTACCCTATCCTATCCTACCCTACCCTACCCTACCCTACCCTATCCTACCCTACCCTACCCTGCCCTGCCCTACCCTACCCTACCCTACCCTACCCTACCTACTCTACCCTACCCTACCCTACCCTACCCCATACTAACCTGCCAGACCCCCCTCTTCCCCCCTCCCTTTCCCACTCTATTTTGCATGTACCTTACTCATTGCAAGGTTTTTTCTTTTCACTTTGATATTTAACCAGAAACAGAATGATAACTGGAAGATAATAATAACTTTCAAGTGTATGGGATGTAAACCTTTTGTACTTCACACAGGTACGAAGTGCTGGTGCACTGATCAAGTACATAGATAAAAAGAGAATTGGAGTTGAAATGGAAGATCCAGATGTGCGAGTTCCCATTTTGGGGCTTAAAGTATTCTCTTTGTAAGTATGTAGAGTATTGTGAAGATGGCAGTGCAACCCTCCCCTCTGGTTAACATAATGTGCCCCCATCGTCATTAGGAGTCACCATCTCAACATTAGTTTTGTGCTCCGTTGAGATGCTCTAGAATAACTATAATTTATTCTTCATGTAATTTATGAACCCTAGCCAGGTGTTGACCATCCCAGTAGCTAAAGAAAGAAATTATTATGACAATTATCAAGTTTTAAAAAGGCCAATAAACTCCCTAATATGGTCATTCTAAAACCTGTTTGTATGAAAAATTCAAATGAACAGACTAAAGAAAACTAACATACACAGTAATACTCCCAGACTTTAGTGGTTGATTTTAAAGAACCTGGTTAGAACTGTCACCAATTTGTGTCCGTAATTAGGGGTTTTTACTGTACTTCACTGAGCATTTTAACAAACAGGTTTCAGCTCAGAATATCAATGACATTTTAAGAAAAGTCCTAAACAGGTTTCAGCACTATAGTCAGGTACATGTATGTCAAGTTATGAATAAATCATTTGAATAGTAGCAAGTGAAATTATAATTGTATCACTAATAACTATTATGTACACTTGTGAGGTTTTTAATGTTAATTTCTCGGTGTAATTCTTATTGTAGGAGTGATCTTCTTATTGTGGATAACAACACTTACAGGTATATGAATAAAGTACTTGTGAGAAATCCTCACATAGGTTTTGGCTACCTGGCCAAATCTGCAACTTTATTCAGCACTTCTAATTAAGCTATAACAAAGATGTGATATAATAAATGGTAGAAAATGCAGAAAATAGGCTGGAAGCAGAGACCTTTAGTATAAATAATACAAAGAGGGAGTTTGGAATATCCCAGATGTGATCTAAATATCATATCATATGGGAATAAGTTTTGGAACGTCTAGATAGTATATGAAAGCATAATGTTTACCACCAAAATAATTATCGATAGCTGCCTGGTCAGATTTACAGATTTGCAAACTTTTATCTTTAGACCATGTGCATGTTAAATTTGTTTTACCATGGAGGCCATGCTTATGTATGCTGTTTTGCTGTGCACAAAAGTGCTTTGCAGATCTTTCAAAAGGAAAGTCACCCATCTGTGTACAAGATGGGAGCTGGAAACAGTGGTGCTAAGGAAGGACTCTCTCTTTTTGGTAATCAATGTATTGACTCAAAGTAAAACTTTGTTGGAGGTTAGAAGTTACAGATGCTTGTGGGACCATTGCTAGGGGCAAAATGAAAGATCTGAAAAGCCATTTTGTCTGCAGTAAGGGGACAAGCAACTGTGACTCAGGGTTCCTGCTAGATTTCTACTTGTGTCCTCTGTTTAAAGTGGACAATTTAACTTGTAATAATTGTTATATAATAGTTATTATTATATAGCAGTATTATTGTTATTACTATTGTGACTGGAACTGAAAGACTTACATGTATTAACCATAATTCTTTCCTTTTCTGTAGGGATCACAAATAGAACTAGATCTGTTATTGGAAGTCATATGTTGAGGTTTGTTCTTTAAGAAAACAGTCCTTCCAGGCTTCACTGATATAACATTTTCAGTTTCCGCTGAGTTTTTTAACACTAGTGGAAGTTTGGGAGAGTGAGAAATATATGATCAGGGGTTTCATTAAGGACTGGGTACCAGGCAAATTGACTGATGATTTTGCCCATCTGGTTTGATCAACTGGCTAAAAGTTTTTGTAATAAAGAAGTTCAGTTCAAATAGTTTTGTCTGCCTGTGAAAACCAGTTGTCCTCTTGCTGAAAACATTAACGAAACCCCTGTTTGCTGGAAGCACACAGACAAGTTTGAACAACTTCTTCAAGTTCTCCCAAAACTTCATGAGTGGTGTTTCTACTTACAAAGATTAATGTACTAGCAAGATTAGATTGTGACCTCAAGATTTCATTTGCATGATAATTGATGAAGGTGCAGCCCGAATCAACTATCATGCATATAGAAATCGAGTGAATAATCCAATTTGTTTCAGTAGAAATCTAGTAGTCACTCAAAACTTTACCTAAATCCTCTTCACAGACACTTTGAAAATGCAAAGAAATGGCCACCCTTTTGTTAACGTCACTCTGCACTGCTAGACTACTTACCATATTCAACAGAATATAGATAGTGATTAGCATTGCCAATAAGAGAAAGGTATTTGTGATGGAATGCTCATAGATATATACAAAAACTTGACAGAAACAGAAAAAAAATTAATGAATTACATTTTATTAATCTTTGAAACTAGGATGTGGTTTTTACGTCCTTCAAGAGACATCAGCCTTTTACAACAAAGGCAAAAGGCCGTGTCTTATTTTATGAACCTCAGGAATTCAGAACTTGTGGCGTCTTTACAAGATTGCTTGAAGCATATCAAGAATGTCTCTGTAAGTATGGGTATGACTCACAGTAATGAGAAGAGCTAGAATCTTCAGGATGCAAGGAAAGTCATGCCCAATGTGGGAATCGTAGATTTTTTCAGGCTAGTGGCTTGCAGATCTTATCCTTTGCTTGCTTTATGGGCAACAGAAGGTATTGTTAGTTTCTGAGAAAATTCAACTCAGCTGGAATTGAAGTAAATTGCCCACCAAAGATAGGTGTTGACTTTAGTCTGGTATGGTCACACTTGTGAGATTAGCACAAGCATTAGTACAACCATAAGCACAGGAGAAAGAAACATTTTCCTTTTCTTGAACTTATGCTTATGCTTGCATGTATTTCATGAGTGTTATGCTTTTTTCAGAAGTGAGAACTGGCCTGAAATACAGACAAGCATAAGAGCAAGAATTCAGTCAATCAGAATGGTACTGTTCCAAATCTCCAAATCTCCAAATCTCCAAATCTCTCAATAACTGCTCATACATATGTCGCTAGTGTGAACGTCCTTGTGCTACTGCTTATGCTTATCTTACAAGTGTGAACCAGGCTTTAAGGCAAGTTAAAAATTTAGTATGTGGCTGCAGGGAGCATGCATATGACCAAGTGTCAACTTATTGGAGGTGTTTGCCTATGGGTGACGTCTGTTCATGGAAGTTTTAACTGTACTTTGAAGAAATTCAAAATATTTTTTGTCTCATGCAGGGAATACTTTCAAGAATGACAACAGCTCAAGCATCTGTTGGTGACTGGCAAGCACTGTATAAGGTATTACAAAACATGCCCTCACTAGCATCCACCAGTGTACTGTAGGGCAGGGATTTCTACAAAGATTTCTAACCACACAGATTTTGAGAATTTTGTTATGTTTACTGTATAAATTTGTATGTGATTTCCATATCAATACTTGAATGTGTTAATACCTTGTACTAAGCTTGTCTTCTCGGTCTGTACCATCAGTTACAGACCGCCAGAGGTTTTTCCCTTTCAGTCTATATGTATGGTCCAAGAGCTTTGTGCACAGGCCATAAATTGAAAGGGAAAAAAAATGAGGATCCATGACTTACATTATCGACTGAGAAAATGAGAAAAGTATTTATCACATCTCTATTTGTGTTTGACTGGTTTGGTTGCAGTTTCAAATTTTAGAGGCCTATACAGTAGAATATGGCCCACTAAGTTGACCAATCACAGCGTATGGAGCTGTGTTACTAAGAGGTGCAATAAAGTCTAATACATGTATAAGAGACAAAGTGCTGTTATCTTTCCAAGACTTTTTTCATTAAATTGCTTGCTACACAGACAGCCTATAATGCAACCTACATTGCTGACCTGTGCAGAAGAATTCCAATGGATATTGAAATTGCCAAAAAGGTAATAACTTTGATTCTTTGCTGGAGTATCTAATATTATGTGATCATTGCAGAGGCAAACAGGTAGAAAAAATCCCACTTACTTTGTCTGAGCTGAAGCTTTTTTACTCCATTTTGTAGCATAGGGCACCGACAAAACCCTCCAATCCCTTCTGTCCTTGGCTTGGCATTTCATCTGCATTCTGCATCCGGGAGTAGCCTTTTGACTGGACAGTGCATTCTGCATCTCTCCTCTGGCTGTTACGCAGTCTCCCTCTCTATCTGTTACCCTGTAGGTTCCACAAGAAGGCTTGCTTGGCTTAGCGTAATTACTTTGTATTGCTTATCAGGACTAGAAAAAAAAAAACTTTGATTCCAGTTTGCCCTTTGGACAAGCAGGTCCCAAATTTTGCTTGCCCTGGGCAAGTCTTAGTTTACTTGTTATAAACTTAGTTGGCAGATGACTTGCCTGAATCCTTGCCCATTGGGCAAGTGAGGATGAAAAGTTGCTTGCCCAGCAAGAAAATCTACTTGTCCTGGACGGCACTTTTTACGAGCACTGCTTATAAACTGTTTTTTTTTTTTTTTTCTGACAGGTTGCTACACGATTTACAGATGAATTGCTTGAAATTGGGAGTCTTATGAGTAAAATAGTAAGGCCAGTCTTGACTCATTATCTAATATTTTTTTTTTGCATCTAGCAATAATAGTCTATTTGTACTTCCTTCTAAAGTAGGACTTTTTTTCTTAGATCGACTTTGATGAATCAACGGAACAAAATCGGTTTGTTGTTAAACCTGGAGTTGATCGTGCTTTGGATGAAAGTAAGCATGATCTCAGTTGTAACAAGTTGTTGACCTTCTCATAATTTTTAAACTTATGATGACCAAGTTTGCAGGTTTTGGCTGGTTTGCTGGACATGTGAAATTTGACGGATGTTATGATTATTATTGCATGTTGAGAAACGCTATCATCAGTCAGCCGTGCAACCTCTGTAACAGTACATTTACTAAACCTCTGTTATTGTATCTTAAATCTATACAGAGAAAAGAACATACAATGGCCTTCCTGACTTCATGACAAAAGTAGCCCGAGAGGAGCTTAACAAACTTAGTTCTTCCATTACAGAATGTAATGTTATTTACCTACCACAGGTAATTTTCAATTGATGTTTGTCCTTTTAACTTGCTTTTGGGGTTGCAAAGTTTTTGAGTTTTCACCTTTGGTATTTGTCTCACAGCTGGGCTACTTGTTAGCGATTCCTCGATCTCTGGAGATGAAGGAAGAAGGGGATTTTGCGGTAGATGGCCTGGAGTTTGTGGTAATTATAAGCTCTTTATTAAAATTTTTGAGCTCATGTTGGTATAGTTACCTCCTTTTATCAATCAAAAACAATGAGAAGTTAACTTAAAGTAGCCAACTTTTTTCTCCTAGTTTCTTAGCAATAACAGGGTTCACTACAAGAGTGCTCGCACCAGAGGTATGTTAACGAGACTTACAATCCGTCAAAAATTTTCGCCCGCTAGCGATTAGTCTAAATGCGTCAACGTACTGAATATACTTCAACTAAAACTGGGGAATATCCGAGTGATATTTTCCAATTTTAAAAAGATCCTGTGTGTTAGAAAAACTCTTCTCGGAACAAGTAATGTCCGCGGACAAATATCTAAGCATGTTTTCGCGCCAAATTAAGGCTATTGTTTGATAATACATTTGTAATTACCGAGAAAGTCCGACTTGTAGTCTTTATCATAGTGCCGTGCTTTGGTGGCAAACCATGCGTGCTCATGAGGCCTTTTCTTTGTTAAGCCGTCTGGATTCAATGCATTTCCAAATACCTCCTTTTGTATCTTGTTTTAGAGCTTGATAACCTTTTGGGGGACACACAGTGCGAAATAACAGGTGAGTCAGTTCTAGACCATTACGTCACCTAGGAAACTCTTGTATAGAAAAATGTAAAACGTGGACTCTTTTTGCAGTACAAGTTCCTTACTTTAATAATTTAGTCAAGTAGATTTGTTTTTTTTTTTATCATCGTGAGTTACTGGAATTTGTTGATATTCAATAAAATAATGTTTGTTGTTTCTTTCTACAGATCATGAGACTGCTATTATGCATCGCCTACAGACTGTCATTCTGGAACACACCAAGGTGTTGATCGATGTAATGGAGTGCTGTGCAGAGTTGGACTGGTAAGTTCTTAAGCGGAGCAAGGATGGTGCAGTTGTGAGAGTCCCCGCCTCCCACCAATGTGGCCCGGGCTCGATTCCGGCCTGGGGTCCGTTTCTCGAAGGTCCCGCAAAGTTTTCGCACCCGGAAAATCATAGCAAAATCTCAAACCTTATGATTACGGAGCTGTTTTATCCACATATCCTTAATGTGAACAGAGGTTCCCTTCATACAAGAAGTTTCAGGCGTATACACTTCTCCGTTTTTTGACACAGATGAACTAAAAATGGCTTTACGGGCCCGAAAAGTTTCCGGGGCTTTCGAGAAACGGGCCCCTGACGTCATATTTCAGTGGATTGAGTTTGTTGTTGGTTTTCGCCTTGCTCCGAGGGTTTTTCTCCGGGTTCTCCGGTTTTCCTCCCTCCTGAAAAACCAACATCTCCAAATTCCAATTTGACCAGCATAGACGACCCGCACGAACACCAGCTAAGGCTAATGCGACTTCCTCCCCAAATAATGTCATTTATTTTATTTTTTATTTGAGTGAAATCAGTGGACCCTTGTAGCCTCCAGTTTTGGTATTTAAAATTTCGACAGTCATTCTTTAGCAAAATTTAAACCTCTCAGTATTATCCACAAGTTTCCTTTGGCTTGCTAAACGCAACTTCTTTTTGTTCTTTTTGCTTTTAGTTTGATTTCGTTGGCCCTGTGTGCTAGAGAGAACAACTATGTTTGTCCTCAGTTGACTGCAGACTCGGTGTTAAATATTGAACAAGGAAGGTAAGACAACACTGATATGGTTAGAAATCAGAAGAAAACGAAGACAGACGAGAAAGTATAAATGTGTGACCGCGATTTGACATTGTAAAAGTACGTAGTAAATATCCATATGGTGTTTGCCTAAACCTTACTGCAAAGTGCCCAAAATAGCTCTTATAGCGTATGACACAGCCCCCCGAAGGGGCGGGGGAGGGGAAGGGTTCGAGAAAAAAATGGGCGGAGGTGTGCGGCCTGCTTTCCGAGACCATTACCCTTATTATCCTTGCGATTTTTTCCTACCCTTTTTATGACTTGACCAAACATTCGATACTTAATTTAAGACCTGACCCTTAAATGAATACCCTTTTTCACACCTACTTTATAATTGAAAGTAGCTTCTTCCAACAAGCATGCCCAATTCAAGACTAGAGGGCAAAAACCACACCCTATATGAGACCAAAATGGCCAAAATCGACACCCTATTTCTGACCAATACGACCAAAAGACAATACCCTCTGCGGCTGCACATACCTATATAGCTCATGTAAGGTCTCAGCATCGAAAAGTTCTGGAGCTAGCGGTTTATGATCCTCTCCTCCCAGAATAGTAAAATCTCCACTTTGGTGAGCACTCTAATATCTTTTAGATCTCCCTGCCTTTTTTACCCTTGAAAACACCCTCCCGGTTAGGATTTTACTGTAGTTCACTGCACTGGAGTCTTTGAAAACTGAGTGAAGCTAATGTTCTATTTGTTTTATTTTCCTCAGGCACCCTTTGCAGGAGCTCTGTGTCAGCCTGTTTGTTCCAAATGACACAGTATTTGACAAAGATAGAGGGCGCATGAAAATTTTGACTGGACCTAATGCCAGTGGTAAAAGTGTCTATCTTAAACAGGTAAAGGAACATCTTAAGTTATCTGCACTTTTATTGATACCCTTACTAACACGCGTGTTGCCTCGCGGAATGAATTCACTTTCAGCGAGAGAGACTACCATCTAAAAAAAATGCTTCCGCAAGCTTAAAACGAGATTCGTCTTTCTTTCGCGCTTCGCTTTCCTTGTCCTTTTTCCTCGTTTCTTGCTCGACCTTCTGTGAAGTCATATAATAACTGCTCTTACGATAAATACTCTTGTCCTTACAGGTCGGCTTGATCGTATTTTTGACGCATATTGGCAGTTTTGTGCCTGCCGAGTCTGCTACTATTGGCCTGACGGACAGAATTTTTACACGGATACACACAAGAGAAACCGTATCTGTGGGTTTGTCAACCTTTATGATAGATCTAAACCAGGTAAGCCATTGAGAGTCGGTGTAGGTTGTTGTTAGAGATGAAACGAAAACTGAAGTAATCACATCTTCATGCAGCCAATCACCAAACTTTTTTAAGCGGGAGTATTAGGAGTATTAATATATACTCTCCTTACAGTGTATGCTAGCTCATCGTGGTTACTTCCCTGTCCACTCTCCCCCTCCTCGCACACCATGTTTCAGATTTCTCAAGCTTTCACCAAAAACCCGTTTAGACTTCTGGTCGTTGAGAGACACTGAGAGTAAACTGTCTTGCCTAGGTAAGAACAGGTTCAAGTCGAGTCAGGCTGGACTCGATCTCTTGATCGGGAGTCTCGCATTTAATCTAACACTGTAACCAATGGGCCACCGGCTTTCTCTCCAAAGAAAGATCGCAACTCAATCGACAAATGTTTGACTGACTTCGAAAAGTCGAAGAATTTCGTTTGTAATCCAAGTTAAATAATAATGAGCAGACATTATGCTCCATGTTATTTCATCAGGTAGCCACCGCAGTGAACGGAGCAACGGAGAATTCTTTGGTCATCGTTGACGAATTTGGAAAAGGAACTGCTACGGTACTATCAAACAGCGTTATCATAGCAACATGACACTCCTTTTTTCCTTACGCATCCTGGCAATACCCTCAACGATGCATGTTTTCTTGTGTTCCCTTGTTTAGATCGATGGCCTGTCCTTGCTGACTGCCACACTCCGTCACTGGCTTAGGAAGGGAACTAACTGTCCAAAAATTCTGGTGTCTACGCACTTTCATGGCCTTGTCAAACAAAAGCTGCTTCCTCAAACTCCTCTGGTTACATATCAGGTATATTGATCCGCACAGTAACTTTAATTTTATTCCAATTTCCAATAATGAACAGCTCACCAAAATGTGAAGTGTCTCGTAGAGGTATACAACTCACATAACGCCGACCAGAGCTACATCCCGGAGTGCTTCGTACTGAGCCCAGCTCACTAAACTTTGGCCCATAGGGGTGGACCTTTTGAGTTTTGAGGGGGAGAGGGTTATTTTGAAAAAATATATATATCCTGCAAGACTACTTGTGCCAAAAAATTCAGGCACACGACCACTGCCGAAAGAAAATTCGCTCACGGTTGGTGAGCCGAAAAAAGCATGTTACACGGAGAAAGAATATCTTTCATACATACGTCATAGGAAAAAAATTCCTGATGCATGAACTGAATGGGTTAACAAAAAATTCGTACCTGTACCAAATCACCCTCACACCCCCTGAAAAGTCAAATGGTCCACCCCTTACACTGACTCTTTAATCTTAAAATAATGCTGCATTGTTTTTGTCTTTGTATTGTAACAGACGATGCAAGTGATAGAAGAAAACGAAGAGATTGCTTTTCTCTATCACCTTGTTGAGGGTTACGCTGAGAGCAGTCTGGCGTGCCACATAGCTTCTTTGGCTGGACTGCCAGATGAACTGGTCAAGCGAGCTCATCAGGTTTGTACAAACACATCTTAACTTATCAAGAAGAAATGTCGGCACGAACATGGGACAAAGGAAAAAAATCTGAGTCCCCGACAGGATTCGAACCCCATAACCTCCTAGATCCCGGTTGGGCGATCTAACCACTGTGCTACAGAGAGACTCTTGGTTCGCTGGGCCATTTTACAAGGTTCATTTGAGCGCCTAACCGATATGTAGGAGGTCATGGGTTCGAATCCTGTTGGGGACTCAGATTTTTGCTTTTTCTAATGCTTGTACCAACATTTCTTCATCATTTATTCACCGAGCTGTAAATTTACCACCTTTTGTTTATCACACATCTTGTCCATCTTATTTCGACCCTTTGTTCTTGAGAATGATTGACATTTAATTTCTCCTCATACTATCACAGCATTGTTTAGCAGAGATGCGATAAGGATAAAGAAAATCATCAACAAGAGGATATCGTCTCGATGTACTAACAAATGTTATAAATGAGCTTACTTTTAAGAAAGCATATATGTATGGCCATAAGAGAGGATAAGCTAAGGGTGAGCGTAATCCTCTACTGATAGCCGTCTGTTAATGGAGAATTTATACTTTGCCACTCAAGAACGGCAAGATTATATTGAGGAA
>Ga0126339_10004002_pt1 | contig 10808 bp, 6 predicted proteins | sample OrbTmetagenome_2_FD_92532 | JGI IMG/M metagenome (GOLD analysis project Ga0126339, IMG submission 92532) | Coral microbial communities from Petempiche,Puerto Morelos, Mexico - Orbicella T R C metagenome | ecosystem: Host-associated > Invertebrates > Cnidaria > Coral | place: Petempiche,Puerto...
CCTTCGTCCACCGGCACCCACCGACCGGGAGACCGCTTGCCGATGTTGACCCGCCCGACCGCCGACCCGATTGCCGCTCACGTCCGGGACCTGCTCCAGGCGCGGCATGGCGACCCCTTCGCCTTCCTCGGCCAGCACGCGGGGGCCGCCGACGGCAGCACCCGGACCGGCCGCTGTGTTCGCGCCTTTTTGCCCTGGGCTGAAGCCGTACAGGTGATCGACCCAAGCGGCGGCCCAAACGACGGCGCGGTGCTGGCCGATGCGACGCGGGCCGATCCGGCGGGCTTGTTCCTGGCCGACCTGCCCGAGGCGACCCGGCCGGTACCCTACAAGTTCCGTGTCACCCGCGGCGGCGACACACTGGACGTCTGGGACCCCTACGGCTTCCAGCCTGTGCTGGGGGAGTTGGACACCTACTTCATCGGCGAGGGCACCCACCTCAGGCTGTATGAGAAGATGGGCGCGCACGTGACCACGCTGGGCGACGTGCCCGGTGTGGCCTTCACCGTGTGGGCGCCCAACGCGCGCCGCGTCAGCGTGGTGGGCGATTTCAACGGCTGGGACGGGCGCGTGCATCCCATGCGCAAGCATCCCAACTGCGGAGTATGGGAGATCTTCCTGCCCGAAGTCCCGGCCGGCAGCCGCTACAAGTACGAGATCATCGGCGCCGACGGCGGCCTACTACCCCTGAAGTCCGATCCCTACGCCTTCTACTGCGAGGTTCCGCCCGCCACGGCCTGCGTGGTCTACGACCTCAACGGCTTCGAATGGACGGACGACGCCTGGATGGCCAGCCGCGCCAAACGCGTGGAGCGGAGCGCGCCGATCAGCGTCTACGAAGTCCACCTGGGCTCCTGGAAACGAATCGTCGACGCCGAGACCGGGACCGAGCGGTCAATGACCTACCGGGAACTGGCCGACGACCTGCCCACCTACGTGCGCGACATGGGCTTCACGCACATCGAACTGCTGCCGGTCAACGAACACCCGTTCGACGGCTCCTGGGGGTATCAGCCCATCGGCCTGTTCGCCCCCACCAGCCGATTCGGCACGCCCGACGACTTCCGCTATTTCGTGGACCGCTGTCACGCCGCCGGGGTTGGCGTCATCATCGATTGGGTGGCCGGTCACTTCCCCGAGGACGCCCATGGCTTGGTCTGGTTCGACGGCACCCACCTGTACGAACACGCCGACCCGCGCCAGGGCCGGCACATGGACTGGGGGACGCTGATCTACAACTACGGCCGCACCGAGGTGCGCAACTTCCTACTGGCCAACGCCTTGTTCTGGCTGGACAAGTTCCACATCGATGGGCTGCGTGTGGATGCCGTGGCCTCGATGCTGTACCTGGACTACAGCCGCGAGGGCGACGACTGGATCCCCAACCAATTTGGCGGCCGCGAGAGCCTGGAGGCCATCGACTTCCTGCGCCGCATGAATGAACTGGTTTACGGCCATTTCCCGGGCGCCATCACCCTGGCCGAGGAAAGCACCGCCTGGCCAATGGTATCGCGCCCGACCTACCTCGGCGGGCTGGGCTTCGGGTATAAGTGGAACATGGGGTGGATGAACGACACGCTGAAGTACATCGGCGCGGATCCCGTTCATCGCCGGTATTACCACAATGACCTGACCTTCAGCCTCATCTACGCTTTCAACGAGAACTTCATGCTGCCGCTGTCCCACGACGAGGTGGTTCACGGCAAGCGCTCCATTCTTGGTCGCATGCCCGGCGACTGCTGGCAGCAGTTCGCCAACATGCGCGCCTACCTGGCCTATATGTGGACCCACCCCGGCAAGAAACTGCTGTTCATGGGCTCCGAGTTCGCCCAGGGCCGGGAGTGGAACTACCGCACCAGCCTGGACTGGCATTTGCTGGAAACCGGCTGGCATCGCCAGATCCAGGACTTGGTGCGCGACCTCAACCATCTTTACCGAGACATGCCGGCCCTGCACCGGCATGATTGCGAGGGTGAGGGCTTCGCCTGGATAGACTGCAACGACCACACGCACAGCGTGCTTGCCTTCACGCGCCGGGAAAGCACCGACGCCGAGGCGCCGTTCTTGCTGGTGGTCTGCAACTACACCCCCGTGGTGCGCGAGACCTACCGCATCGGCGCCCCGCGCGCCGGCTGGTACACCGAGATCCTGAACACCGATTCCACCGACTATGGCGGCTCCGGTGTCAGCAACGAGCGGGTGGTCACGCTGCCGCAGGCGTGCCACGGCCACGCACAAAGCCTGTTGCTGACCTTGCCACCGCTGGCCACCATCGTTCTGCGGCCGGACGAGACGGAGTAAGGAGATCAAGTAAGAAAGGACAGGCAGAATGGCCGGCAAGACAGGACCGTTCGCGCGACACCCGAAGGTCACGCCTGGGCGCCCCGATCCGCTGGGTTCCAGTGCCGTCGGGCGCGGGGTCAACTTCGCGATCCCGGCCCCCGACGCCACAAGCGTCGAGATCTGCCTGTTCGATATCGCCGGTGGACCGGAGCGCGCGCGCATCCCCCTGCCCGCTCGTGACCCACGCGGCATCTGGCATGGCCACGTTGGCGGCCTGTCGGAGGGACAGCTTTACGGGATCCGGGTGCATGGTCCCTTCGATCCCGACCATGGCCATCGTCACAACCCGAACAAACTGCTCGTGGACCCCTGGGCGCGCGAGGTTGTCGGGCGCGTGCAGCCCGACGAGTCCACCTTCGGCTATCCGCGCGGCGCCAACGCCGACGATCGCGCCTTCGACCGCCGCGACAGCGCGCCGTTCATGCCCAAGGCCGTGGTGCGCAAGCCCTTCAAGCCCATGGCCCCCGGCCCCAAGACGCCCTGGGCCGACACCATCGTTTACGAGGCCCACGTCAAGGGCCTGACCATGCGCCATCCCGAGGTGCCGGCAGCCGACCGGGGCACGGTGCGCGGCCTGGCCCATCCGGCTATCATCGACCACCTGCGCGCCCTCGGCGTCACCGCCGTGGAACTGCTTCCGGTGTTCGCCTTCTCGGACGAGCGCCATCTGCCGCCCTTGGGTCTCTCCAACTACTGGGGCTACAACCCTTATGCCTTTCGGGCCCTGGACCCGCGCTATGGCACGCCCGAGGACTTCCGGTCCATGGTCGCCGCCCTGCATGACGCCGGGATCGAGGTCATCCTCGACGTGGTCTACAACCACACCGCCGAGAGCGACGAACTGGGCCAGACCCTGAGCCTGCGCGGCCTGGGCAACCGCACCTTCTACCGCACCCGGGAGGCCGGCCGCCTGTACTGGAACGACAGCGGATGCGGCAACACCCTGCGCATCGAGCATCCCCTGTGCCTGCGCCTGGTGATGGACAGTCTGCGCTTCTGGGTCACCGAGATGGGCGTGGATGGGTTCCGATTCGATCTGACCGTAACGCCCGCGCGCCACAACGGCCGCTTCGATCCCGCCGGCCCGTTCCTGTCGGCCATCGCCCAGGACCCGGTGTTGTCGGACGTCAAGCTGATCGCCGAGCCCTGGGACCTGGGCACCGACGGCCATCGCACGGGCCAGTTCCCCGCCCCCTGGGTGGAATGGAACGATCACTTCCGTGACGCCGTGCGCTCTTTCTTCGCCGGCACCGGGGATGCCGGCGCGCTGGCCTCGGCCCTGGCCGGCACAAGCCACCTGTTCGACCGCAACGGCCGGCCGCCGCAAGCGTCGATCAACTTCGTCACCGCCCATGACGGCTTCACCCTGCGCGATCTCGTGTCCTACGACGAGAAGCACAACGAGGCCAACGCCGAGGGCAATCGCGACGGCACGACGGTCAATCTGTCCTGGAACGGCGGCGTGGAGGGCGAGACCGCCGCCCCGGCGATCCGCGCCAACCGCGATGCGCGGCGCCGCGCCATGATGACCGCCTTGCTGTCGGCGCTGGGCGTGCCCATGATCCTGGCCGGTGACGAGATCGGCCACACCCAGCGCGGCAACAACAACACCTACAGTCAGGACAATCCGCTCACCTGGCTGGACTGGGAGAACGCGGACCAGGACTTCCTTTCCTTCGTGCGCGACCTGATCACCCGGCGCAAGGCGACCCCGGCCCTCCGGCGGTCCCGCTTCCTGACCGGCGCGACCGACCCGGACAGCGGCCGGCCGGACGTCATCTGGCTGGACGCGGCGGAAAAGCCGCGCCGTGCTTCCTGGGACTGGGCGCATGACCGCGCCGTGCTGGGGATGGTGCTGGGCGACACCCCGGACCTGCCGCCGCTGTGGTTCAAGGCACCGGATCGGGCGGAGTAGGCGGCGGTCACATCCGGCCAACGACACGGAAGCCCGGCGGATGCAGCAGGCGCACCGTGGTGATCGGAAGATCCCCCAGCCAGGTGGTGCGTTCGATGTCCAGCAGCGGCGCGCCCGGCGGGCAGCCGAGCAAGGCCGCCTCGGCCTCGGAGGCGGCGGCCGCCGACAGCATCGTCTCCGCCGTGGACAGCGGCACCTCGCGGATCAGCCATTCGTTGGCGCTGTTGGTGGTCAGATCAATGGCCGCCGCCTCGGGCACGGCCTCCAGATTGATCCATCGATCCTCCATCTGAAAGGGACGCCCGTCGGCGCGATGCAGGCAGCGGGCATGCAGCATCGACACCGTGACGGCCACTCCCAGCCGCGCGCAAATCGACTCGGGGGGCACCTCGACGGCCCGATACAGCAGGTCGTGGCCATAGGTCCGGCCCGTGTCCGCCACCTGCTGACGCACCAAGGGAATCTCCAGCATGGCGCGGCGCACGGGGTTGAGCGCCACCCGCGTCCCGGCGCGGCGTTTGCGCTCCAGCACGCCGGCCTCGGCCAGTTCCCGCAGCGCCCGGCTGACGGTGGCCCGCGCGCACCCGAACTCGGCCGCCAAGTCCACTTCCCCGGGGATGAGCGCCCCCGGCGGCCATGTCTTGTCGCGGATGCGGCTCAGGATTTCCCGTTGCAGCGTCTGGTAGGCGGCGCCCTTCGGCGCATGCCCGGCCGTGGTCATACCGTGTCTCCCAGGCGCCGCAACACCGCGCGGAACCGTTCGGTCACGGCGTCACGCGAAACATGACGCCCGCCGGTCACCCTGTGGCGACCGGCCGACCACACGTCCGCCACCAGCCGGTCGTCACCGGCGAAAATCCAGGCGTCCAACACTGCGTCGCCGTCGAGGTGGGCGATCGTCAGGGCATCGTCCTTCAGGGCCACCAGGTCCGCCAGCCGGCCTGGAACGATGGCACCCGACGGACGCCCCAAGGCGCGCGCCGCGCCGTGACAGGCGCCCTGATAGAGCACGCGGCCCGTCGAGTGATCGGCGGTAGCCAGCACCGCCCGGGCGCGGTCCCGGAGCCTCTGGGAGTACTCCAACGTCCGTAGTTCCTCGGCCAGGGCGATGCGCACATTCGAATCGGAGCCCACGCCGAAGCACCCACCCTCGGCCAGGAAGCGGACCCCGTCGAAGATACCGTCCCCCAGGTTGCTTTCGGTGATCGGGCATAGCCCGGCGACCGCGCCCGAACGCGCCAGCGCCACGGTCTCCGCCGGCGTCATGTGGGTGGCATGCACCAGGCACCAGCGCGCGTCCACGGGCAGGTGATCCAGCAGCCAGGCCACCGGCGAAGTCCCCAGGGCAGCCGTGACGGCCTCCACCTCGGCCACCTGCTCGGCGATATGGATGTGCACCGGTCCCTCGGGTCGCAGCGCCGCTGCCGCCGCCAGGGCCTCTGGCGCCACGGCGCGTAGCGAGTGTGGCGCGCCCCCCAGCACCGCATCGCCGGGAAGCGCCCGCAGGCCCGCCCGGGCGTCCTCCAGCAAGGCCGCGAAACCGTCCAGCGTAGTGCCGAAGCGCCGCTGCCCGCCCGCCAACGGCCGATCATCCAGGCCGCCCCGGGCGTACAGCACCGGGAGATGCGTCAGGCCGATCCCGGTGGCCGCCGCCGCCGTCATCACCCGGCGCGACAGCTCGGCCGGCGAGTCGTAGGGTGTTCCATCGTGTTGATGGTGCAGATAATGGAACTCGCCGACGGCGGCATAACCGGCCTCCAGCATCTCCACGAACACCTGGGCGGCGATGGCCTCCACGTCCTCGGGCGTCAGCCGCTCCAGGAACCGATACAACAGCGTCCGCCAGGTCCAGAAGCTGTCCTGGCCCTGGGGGCCGCGCCGCTCGGTCAGACCGGCCATGGCGCGCTGGAACGCATGGGAATGCAGGTTGCCCGGCGCCGGCACCAAGGTCCCCACCCGCGTTCCGGTGGGCGGTGCATCCGGCGTCACGGCGGCCATCCGCCCCGCCGCGTCGATCTCCACCCGCACGTTGCTCGCCCAGCCGTCCGGCAGCAGCGCGCGTCGCGCCCACAGTTCCGTCATGCGCCGTCATCTCCCGCTTGACAGATATGTCTAGTCATAATGACAATCCCCCAAGCGTTGCTCAAGACCAGGATGCTCATGTCCCATATCGTGCTGATGCATGGTGCCCTCGCGACCATGACCCGCAATCACGGCACCTATGGCCTGATCGCCGATGGCGCCCTGGCCATGGAGGGTGACCGGATCGCGTGGGTCGGGCCGGCCGCCGACCTGCCCCGGACCTACGCCTTGTGGCCGCAGGACAACCTTCGGGGCCGCCTGGTCACGCCCGGATTGATCGACTGCCATACACACCTGGTGCACGGCGGCCATCGCGCCCGCGAGTTCGAGTTGCGCCTGAAGGGCGCCAGCTACGAGGAGATCGCCCGAGCCGGCGGCGGCATCATCGCCACCATGACCGCCACCCGGGCCGCCGACGAGGCATCGCTGGTGACCGGCGCGCTCTCGCGCCTGGATGCGCTGATCGCCGAGGGCGTCACGGCCGTGGAAATCAAGTCGGGCTACGGACTGACCGTGACCGACGAGATCAAGATGCTCCGCGCCGCCCGGCGCCTGGAAAACCAGCGTCCGGTGCGCGTGTCGACCACCTGGCTGGCGGCGCATGCCGTCCCGCCCGAGTATCGGGACCGCGCCGACGATTACATGGAGGAAGTGGCCTGCGCCGGGCTCGTGCATGCGCACGGGGCCGGGCTGGTGGACGCGGTGGACGCCTTCTGTGACGTCATCGCCTTTTCGCCGGCCCAGGTCGCGCGACTGTTCGATCACGCCATGGCGCTGGCGTTGCCCATCAAGCTGCACGCCGAGCAGATGTCCAACCAGGGCGGCGCGGCGATGGCCGCGCGGCGCGGCGCCTTGTCGGCCGACCACCTGGAGCACCTGGACGCCACCGGCATCGCCGCCATGGCCGCCGCCGGCACGGTGGCTGTGCTGCTGCCGGGCGCCTTCTACACCTTGCGCGAGACGCGCCTGCCGCCGGTGGAGGCCCTGCGGGAGGCGGGTGTGCCCCTCGCGGTGGCCACCGACTGCAACCCCGGATCCTCACCGCTAACCTCGCCCCTGCTGGCCATGAACATGGCCTGCGCGCTGTTCCGCCTGACCCCGGAAGAGGCGCTGGCCGGCATGACCCGGCACGCCGCCCGCGCCCTCGGCCTGCAGGACCGCATGGGCACCCTGGAGGCCGGCAAGCGCGCCGATCTGGCCATCTGGTCGGTGGAGCACCCGGCGGAACTGTCCTACCGCATGGGCTTCAATCCCTTGCATCGGCGGCTGTTCGGGGGCGAGTCATGACACTCCGGCTGACACCGGGCCGCGTGACCCTGGACGACCTGGAGCGGGTCGCGCGGAGCACCGGCCCGGTGCGGCTGGATCCGGCGACTCGCGACGCCGTCGCCGCCAGCGCCCGACGGGTGGCGGAAGCGGCGGCCGGAGACGCGCCCGTCTATGGGGTCAACACCGGCTTCGGCAAGCTGGCCTCGCACCGCATCCCGGCGGCGGACACCGCCACCCTGCAACGCAACCTGATCCTGTCTCACTGCGCCGGCATCGGCGACCCACTGCCGGTCTCGGTGGTGCGGCTGATCCTGGCCCTCAAGCTGATCTCCCTGGGGCGAGGCGCCTCCGGCGTGCGGCCCGCGGTCTGCGACCTGCTGGAGGGCCTGCTGGCCGCCGACCTGATGCCGGTGATCCCGGCCCAGGGGTCCGTGGGCGCCTCGGGCGACCTGGCGCCGCTGGCGCATATGACGGCGGTGATGCTCGGCGAGGGCGACGCCACCCTGGCCGGCGGCCCGCCACGCCCCGCCGCCGAAGCCCTGGCCGCCGCCGGCCTGACACCACTGATCCTCGGGCCCAAGGAGGGCCTGGCGCTGATCAACGGCACCCAGGTGTCCACCGCCCTGGCGCTGACCGGCCTGTTCGGGGCCTGGCGGGCGGCGGTGTCGTCGCTGGTCACGGGCGCCCTATCGGCCGACGCGGCCATGGGCTCGACCGCCCCCTTTCATCCCGAGATCCACGCCCTGCGCGGTCACCCCGGACAGATCGACGCCGCCCGCTGCCTGTCGGCGCTCATGGAGGGCTCGAGCATCCGCGACAGTCATCGCGAGGGCGACGCCCGGGTGCAAGACCCCTACTGCCTTCGCTGTCAGCCGCAGGTGGCCGGCGCGGCCATCGACCTTCTCCGCCAGGCCGGCCGGACGCTGTGCATCGAGGCCAACGCCGTCACCGACAATCCCCTGGTGCTGGCGGACGGCGCCATCGTCTCCGGCGGCAACTTCCATGCCGAGCCCGTGGCCTTCGCCGCCGATCAGATCGCCCTGGCCATCGCCGAACTGGGCTCCATCGCCCAACGGCGCATCGCCCTCCTGGTGGACCCGGCGCTCAGCCACGGCCTGCCGCCCTTCCTGACGCCGAGCCCGGGTCTCAACTCCGGCCTCATGATCGCCGAGGTCACCTCGGCGGCCCTGATGAGCGAGAACCGCCAGCGGGCCGCCCCGGCGTCGATCGATTCAACGCCCACGTCGGCCAATCAGGAGGACCACGTGTCCATGGCCTGCCACGCGGCGCGGCGCCTGCTGGCCATGGTCCGCAACCTGGAGGGCACCGTCGGCATCGAGGTCCTCGCCGGCGCCCAGGGGGTGGCCTTGCGCGCGCCCCTGGAGACCGGCCCCCGCCTGCGGCCGGTGATCGCTGCCGTCCGCGCGGTCGTGCCCCGGCTGGAGGCCGACCGCGTGCTGGCGCCCGACCTCGCCGCCGCTGCCCGCCTGGTGCGCGACGGCGCCCTGGTGGCGGCCCTGCCGACCGGCGACGGCGTGCCCCTCCCCCGCCTGGAGTGTCCGCCATGATCCCCGTGGGCCCGGTTGGCGTGATGATGGGCGATGGCCCGGTCGTCCTGGGCATGCCTCATGTCGGCACGCACATCCCCGCACCGATCTGGGAGCGCTTGACCGACACCGGCCGCAAGCGGGCGGACACCGACTGGCATGTGGACCGGCTTTACGACCGCCTGTTGCCCAACGCCACCGTGGTGCGGGCCACGATCCACCGCACCGTCATCGACCTCAACCGCGATCCCGCGGGGACATCTCTCTATCCAGGCCAGGCAACCACCGGTCTGGTGCCCGAAACCGACTTCGACGGCCAACCGTTGTGGCGCCCCGGGGGCGAACCGACCCCGCACGAGGTGGCCGAACGCGTCACCGCCAGCCACGCCCCCTATCACGCGGCCCTGACGCGCGAGTTGGCGCGCGTGCGTGCCCTCCACGGCGCCGCGATCCTGTTCGACTGCCACTCCATCCGCTCCGTCATCCCGCGCCTGTTCGACGGCCGCCTGCCGGACCTCAACGTGGGCGACGACGGCGGCGCCACCTGTGCCCCGGCAATCTCTGACGCCGTCACCGAAATCCTGGAGGAGACGGCCGCCGGCTTCACCTGGGTGCGCAACGGGCGCTTCCGGGGCGGCTGGAGCGTACGTCATCACGGCCGCCCGACCGAAGGCATCCACGCCATTCAGATGGAGATGGCGCAGGCGCTCTACCTGACCACCGAGGCCCCGCCGTTCGCCTATGACGAGGCCAAGGCCGCCCGCATCCGTCCGGTGCTGGGCGCGATCCTGCGACGCCTGGACACCCTGGCGCGCGAAGGCGGGTTGTGATGCCCGCCGCCACCTCCGTTACACGAAAGAGGACAGCCCCGATGACCGCCTCGTCCATCGCCGAAGCCCGTCGCAACAGTCGCGTCGTCCGCGCCCCGCGCGGCCTGGAGCGGTCTTGCCAGAGCTGGACGACCGAGGCGGCGCTGCGCATGCTGCACAACAACCTCGACCCCGAGGTCGCCGAGAGCCCGCACGAGTTGGTGGTCTACGGCGGCATCGGGCGGGCGGCGCGCACCTGGGACGACTTCGACCGCATCACCGCCACGCTCCGCACCCTGGACGAAGACCAGACCCTGCTGGTGCAGTCCGGCAAGCCGGTGGGCGTGTTCCGCACCCACGCCGACGCGCCGCGAGTTCTGATCGCCAATTCCAACCTGGTGCCGCACTGGGCCACCTGGGAGCACTTCAGCCGCCTCGACCGCCTGGGGCTGATGATGTACGGCCAGATGACCGCCGGATCCTGGATCTACATCGGCAGTCAGGGGATCGTGCAAGGCACCTACGAAACGTTCGTCGAGGCTGCCCGCCAGCACTACGCCGGCAGCCTGCGGGGCCGCTGGATCCTCACCGCCGGGCTGGGCGGCATGGGTGGTGCCCAGCCCCTGGCGGCGGTGATGGCCGGCGCCTCATGTCTGGCCGTGGAGTGCGACCCGGAGCGCATCGCCTTCCGCCATCGCACCGGTTACGTGGACGAATCCACCGACAGTCTCGACGACGCGCTGGAGATGATCGAGCGGTGGACGGCGGCCGGCGAGGCGCGGTCGGTGGCCTTGCTGGGCAACGCCGCCGACGTGCTGCCCGACCTGGTGGCCCGCGGCGTGC
>Ga0126339_10004003_pt1 | contig 10808 bp, 7 predicted proteins | sample OrbTmetagenome_2_FD_92532 | JGI IMG/M metagenome (GOLD analysis project Ga0126339, IMG submission 92532) | Coral microbial communities from Petempiche,Puerto Morelos, Mexico - Orbicella T R C metagenome | ecosystem: Host-associated > Invertebrates > Cnidaria > Coral | place: Petempiche,Puerto...
AAGATAAGATAAGATAAGATAATTTATTTCATGTCAAATTACACAGGAGGTGGTCTGTCAGTCCCCCGAGCCAGAGGCTTATGATAAAAGTGTTTGAAAATTGCAGGCTCAGTTCATTCTCGGACACACGATTCCGGCGGAGCGGACTCTTATCCCAGATTGAGTTATTTCTTGATAAGCTTTTTTTCCCTTCTGTCAGCAGAATACCTTGCTTAGTTCTTGCTTTCAAATCTTGACATTTGCAGTTTTTCCTAAGTTAGTTTCCTTATGGGAAGATTCATTTCACTTCCTACTACTTGCTATAGTCAAAAGATTGTTTTTTCCTAACCCTGTAACATTTGCATGGCGTATTTTCAGAAACCAGAGAACAAATGTTGAACTCAGCTTACACACTGTTGATGATACTGTACGACAGAGACTGCAGACGGACTTTCACCACTCAAGATCACTGGCTTGTTAGGTGAATGATAGTTATCTATCTTAAAAAAAGTAAAAAATAAAATAAATAATACCTGTCCCTTGAAATGCCAAATTGGAACGAAATGCTGGAGACTATAATTATTACAGGGTTATATGTGACTACGTCAATTCGCGCTGAGTACCCTGGGAAGAAATCCCCTTTCTTTTCCCGAGACCTCCCCTGCCATTGTAAAAACATACCCCGCGCAATACTGAGTCTATGTTTGTGAGATGTCGTGTAATTTAAGATCATGAAAGACTTCAACGTAGGTCAAATATATCGAAGTCACCGACCAATTACACTCCCCTCCCCCACTACCCCTCGTCGGGTCTTGTCACGTGGTACGTTTCCAATGACTCCATGATTGCCCTTTATACAAGGACAGCACACCCTGTAGATGGTGGTGGATTTGTGATCACGAAGTTGTTTCTCGCTTCTAACAAAGGTACAGTTCTTGTAAAGCTGCTGAGTTTGCACAGTATGTGGTTGTAATTCTTTCTGCTTTAAAGTCTTACCCTTCATTGCACCGCAGGAGTGTTAAGACTAGTACAGTTGTATCAGAGCTTGACAAGCGAAAGAAAGGAGCCTTGATGGTGATCCAGAAAGTGCCGCATGTGTTACCACACAGAGAGGTAAGTTGCTAAGGGCCTCACACAGAGAGGTAAGTTGCTAAGGACCTTGAGCATGGTTCCTTTATTCCGCTTCCTCAAACGCCCTTTAAAGTCCTCTTTGATTTCGCAGATTTTCGTTCACGTTCAACTGAACTTAGTCAGTGTGGGACCATTTGAAACTGTGTACAATGCTCTGCTTGCGGGCAACGTTTAAGTTTCAATTCTGTTTTGTTTCAAAACTGTTTTAGCCTCGGAATAAAAACACGGAAATCGGGCATCATCGAACCGAGCGATCATCATTGGCTATGTCGGGCGTCCAATTCGTTCTAGTTGTGAAGCTGCGAGTAAAATCGACTTGAGGGGAAGATGCACTCTCGGCCATTCTTCCCTCACTCGGCTTTTGCTGCTCACTAGGAAAACTGCTATCAATGTAGGTCCTTTCTGTAAGACGAGTTTCTATTTTCTTTTCTACGGTACATTTTTTTGTTTCGTTAGAGAGTTCAGTTGTTCAGGAAGCTGGTCGCCAAAGATAAAGAAGAACTTGGCATAACACGTCCGTCAGATGACTTTCTTCCGCATGGAACACTAATTACTGTTCAACGCACAAGATTGTTGGAGGTGAAGGACGTTTCGTTACATCTTACATCTTAGTCCTGCGCCAAGAGTTTAATAAATGTTGTTGGCGGATTTCTGTCAAAATTATGTGGGAATACGACGAACTGTTATTAATAACTTCTTGCTCTTTCTTTCTTTTGTTTTATTTTCATTATTTTACATTCAGCTTTCAGCAGTTGGTGCCCACTCAGATTGGTAACGATTATTGCCTTTTTCTTCATAATCAACAGGATGGTTATGAGCAGTTGTCGTTGCTTCCAGCTCGCACTTTCAAAGGACTTATTCGTGTCAGGTTCATTAATGAACAGGTTGGTGCCATGTTTATTTAGAATGGCTCTTCTTCACCGGCGTTTACTCCGGGCGTTTACTACGGTTAAATGTTGGGTTAAAAGTGATTGTGAAACCAGGTTTTCCTGTATGTAATTGTTTTGTTATTGTTTTTGTGGATGTCCATCACATTCCAGCCTCAATCAGTAAATAATAGTAAATCCTTTCTAATGATTTCAGGGTCTGTCCGAAGCCGGTATTGACCAGGATGGCGTGTTTAAAGAATTCTTAGAGGAAGTCGTCAAGAAAGGCTTTGACCCATCGCTTGGTTTATTCAAGGTAAGGAGCTGTTAACAGTGATGTTATTCTGTGGTACAGATGGTGATATTGTCTTGATGTACCGCCAAATTCTCCAAACTAACCGAAGAAGAAATGTATGGCACTAAGTAAGGAGAATTTATACTTTGATTGCGTTAATTTTCAGATGACAAGTGGGGAGGAAGAACGACTGTTTCCATCATCCACCTCCTGCATTCACAACAACCACTTGAAATTGTTCGAGTTCCTGGGGAAAGTGTTGGGCAAAGCATTGTATGAGGTGTGTAGATCATTTCTTTTATATAAATCACTGTACTGAAAACATTCATTTTTCTTCCATCCGAGGCTTGTATCGAAGATGCAGTCTAGAAAGGTTCAGTTGTTTTGAGGGCGCAAGAAAAGCGGAAAAATCGTTGGAGAAAAATCGGTGAAAGTGACCGGACAGTCAAATATTGTAACGAACTACTTTTTAACATTAATTCAAAAATGTCGTGTAATAAAGCTGGTCTTAAGCAGGCTCTACATACGGACATACATAAAACTTTATTTTATCTCAGATTCTGAGCTCTAACGTTACAGAACTCAGCACGAGATTTTTATCAGGTGTTTGTAAAAACTTGCAAGTTTCCCTTTCTTTCTGGAAAGTGAAAGTTTCATTACATATTACATAACACAATGTTTCTTGTTTTGTTCATTATTTTCAGGGCATGGTAGTTGAAGTGCCCTTTGCACCGTTTTTCCTAAATCACGTTCTTGGTCGTCAACACAGCAGTCTGTACAGCTCAATAGACGAGCTGCCTTCTTTAGACCAGTCACTTTACAAGAGTTTGTGCTTCATCAAGGTTGGTCACTTCTCAACGTTACATTTTGTCTTTGTAAAGGACGGCGGTTACAGACTTGATGATGATGTTCGATGAAATGTGGAGATTGGAAAGAATAAACCATCCAAACCCGGCTAAACATTTTAGAGACCTTTTCTTTGCTTTTTATGTGGTTTGTTTCAGTACCAAAGCAATGCTGTTCTTCTTTTTTTCTGTCTCTCAGCATTATGATGGTGATATTAGAGATCTTGAACTGACGTTTTCTTTCGATGAGGATGTTCTTGGCAAGGTTAGAATTGAACTTTTTTTCTTTAAGTTAAGTCCAACTTAGTCTCATCCCACCGCAGCCCGCTTTCTCCATGTGGAGTCTGAGTAGTACTAATCCCTGGGTCATTTCTAGCCGCTGATATATGGCCTGACATATGGCCGAGAGTTAACTGAGTTGTCTGCGACGAAGACTAGGGTACACTGTTCGTCGTCTTGTTATTAATATGCTGTGCTGTAAATTCTGTCCTATGTTTTAGGTTGTCACTCATCAGCTCATGTCAGGCGGGAATGTAATTCACGTCACTAACGACAACAAGTAAGTCTTGCTCCTTTTTTCCATTCATTTTTCACGACCTGAGGCGTTAAATTATCCTTACCACGCTTATCGTGGGAATCGACCAGAAGAGACACCTCCTTTCCCCTTACATGACATGTTATTTTCATTCCCACACAGGATCAGTTACGTTCATTTAATGGCGCACTACCGCATGTGTGTCCAGATCAGGGAACAGACGGCCGCCTTCATACGGGGCTTTAAATCCATCGTGCGACATGATTGGCTGCAGATGTTTTCTGGTCCAGAGCTTCAGAGACTCATTTCTGGCGACAGTGCCGCCATGGATCTCAGCGACTTGAGGTAAAGTTAACCGCAAGTGTAATTCATTGGGAGGTGGGAGTTGGGGTTTGGAGACAGAGGGTGGGCTAGGATTAGGAGCCTGTCATTAGAAGGGGTGGAAAGCGAAATTGCTAAAATGGTGTGAACGGGTCAAGAACGAGAAAAATTGCAAGGCTGCGCAGTAATTGCGTAAAATAAAAGAGGGGAATGAAAGTTAAGGAATAAGGGAATTTTAGACCTCCCCCCGCCCCCTCCTTCCACTTTTCCACACCTCACAATTTCTTTCTCTTGAAGCGAAGCTTAAATCGGAACTTAAACGGCTTCTTAGGATGCCTTCCACTCCAGCCTTGAAACTAAGAAACTCTTGTTTCACCCCACCAGGGTCCTACTTTCCAGTTTCATCATTTATTTACGAATCTAACTGTTTCGTTCTTCTTTGAACCCCATAGACGTCACACACGATATTACGGCGGTTACCATAGCAATCACAGAGTAGTTAATTGGTTGTGGGATGTACTGGAAAAAGAGTTCAGTGAAGAAGAGAAATCCAGATTTCTTAAGGTACCATGTCCTATTTTGATATGTCCGACACTTCGACTATATCTGCCTGCCTTTTATGAACTTGTCAAAAGTTGTGGCCATTCTCTGTCGAGTAGAGGACCCATTGTACTGTTGCTCAACGTTTTCCCGCGTTAATTAGGAGTAATACGAACACAAAAAGATTTCCGTCCCTTGTAATGTTCGCCGAGTCTGGTAAAGTACCTCCTGTAGGAGAAGTTGACCAGCCGTAAGTTTATACCTCCGAGTAATAATCGTTTTTGAAAAAAACAAAAGCAGCGAATTGCATAACATTTGGTGAGAATTTTTGCTCTGCGACTAGAAATTGCCTAAGAGAATATTTCCGAGTTAGAGCTGCAAATGTGACTTTTCGTAGGTTTTTTATACTGGTTTCGCTCGTTATTTATACTCTATCGACTGGAGTTAGATATGAAGTGGTTTAATTTTAGTGCATTCAGATAGTTGACATTCTTTCCCCTCCTCCACCCCTCACCGGCTTCTCTTTGTCTATTCAGTTTGTAACAAGTTGCTCCAAGCCTCCCCTACTGGGTTTTGCACACCTTGAGCCGCCATTTTCAGTTCGCTGCGTAGAATGCAATGATGACGAGGTAAGTGTTCACAAGATTAAAATCGAATTTCTCCTTACAGCATCGATATTGTATCAAGCAAACAGGTGACGAGAATTAAGGAAATCGTCAACTTGAGGTTACCCCACTTATCAAACGCTATATTTATATATCGAGTTAAGTATAAATGTGCTAGCGTTCGATCACGCATGCCGTTCTCTGATTGGCTACGCTACTTACTATCTATTCTGTTGTATAAGGTGAGTTGTGGAACAGTGTGCGGTTGTGAAAAAAATGACCGCCGCTTCTTTCTTTGCGTTTTCGAGGTGTCTGTGAGGAGGATTTAGATTAAGTGTTGAACGACAAGTAGATTTATACTAAAACAATTAGATTATTCGTTCTCGATTTCTATGCGTGATAGAAATCTCGAGAAATCTCTTACACTCGTGTAAGTTTGGGGACCTTTGAGAGAACTCAAAAAAACTGTGGAAACACTCTCCTGTCGGCTCGTGTTCCCACAGCATTTCTCGTTCTCTTAAACTTCCACTCGTGTTTTTTTCAACTCAGTAGAAACACGGTACATGTTTTCTATTTCTCACAAAAAGCGCGAGTTGGTTTGGGCCTGCGAGGAAGAAAGCAAGCTCTACATTTTCTCGCCTCGCATGTTTTCTCTCGCGGGCGTTCTCCTCCAAACTCACGCTCCACATTACAAGGCGGCTGCTACGCGAGCAGGCGGAGATATTGCATCAAGACAATAAAATGTTTATTGTCTTGATGCAATACCAATTCTCATAACTAACATGAAAGTAAAAGCGTGGCGATCATTAAGGAGAATTAATAATTTGATGTTATGTCTGCACGTTGCCTGAAAGTTTGGTTTTAACGGTAACCGTCGCGTGTTTTCCCTCCCCAGGATGAGGGTGACACTGTCGGCAGTGTGTTTCGCGGATTTTTCAGCATAGGTCGCAGGCGTGATCCAGTCGGCAGGTTACCAACCTCGTCCACGTGTTTCAATCTGCTCAAACTTCCCAACTACAGGAGAAAAAGCACGCTCAAGGAGAAGCTCCGCTATGCAATCAACGCTAACGCAGGCTTTGAACTATCATGAGGTTGTCGTATAAAATCCTCATTCAGGCTCACTACCAGTTTTTGTTATCCTAGAAGAACACGGTACCTACAACAAGAACTGTCGCGTCAGCTTGACGTCACCATGACCACGTCATGTTACCAAGCAACCACACTGGCCAGGTCGCGGGCTCAGTTAATTCTCTCAAACGAGATTGAGAGAATAGCTTTACTCCTTCGTCAACAAACTTGCCGTACTTTGACGTTGAGCTTATTAATTACTAAAGCAAAGGAAGGAAGGAACTCATGGCCGTCTTGGTTCGACGATAAAGCCCGGACCTTACCAGATCAATATTTCGGAAAGTTGTTAAAAAGAAATTTCAGTTATAAACAACTGTAGATAAATGTTTTGTGAATGGCAAAGAAGATTCAGGTCGTTTGAATTTAAAATAAAAAGGGAGAGAGAAGTTAAGAGGACAACAAGGTTAAAGACTGTTGCGTTTTATTTAATATGGTTCCTCGTCAAGCCATTTTTATTTCTGTTAAAATGAATTTTATAAAAATATATGTACAAACTAACTCCAGGGTATTACAATTAAGTTAGATTATTGCCTGTGTTTTGTAAGGTTAACATATGTATTGAAACCTTGGATGAAAATTTAGAAATTACAATTACTAACAGACACACTGTTTGTATTTGTTGAACTGAATCTGTTTTCTAAGGCTTTGTTCACTCTTGGTGCCCAAGTGCGGTACCCGACTACGATCCTCGCAGGGCACTTTTGTGAACGCACCTTTTCACCAAGTACTCACACCAGAATTCGGGGACAGTGTCCGTGCCCGAGTACAAACTCGGACACTAAATGGGTCTTTGGAGTTGACCGTGTCTGAACGCAACACAAATTTTGTGCCAGTGCGCCCCGGCACCAAGTGTGAACACAGCCTAAGATGGGTTTTCCAAAAACTTTCCAAGAAATTCATTTGTTCCTTTCATTTTGCGCACGGTGAGCTGTTTAAACTACAAACTGTGCGCAAAGTCATATTTTTTCTTTCGTAGCGAATCAGATCCAAAACTAACACGAATCGCGACTTTGCCGTTCTGGGCAGCGGTTACAAGTTTTCCCGCGCTTGTCAACGATCTCGTGTTTTCGCGGGCATGCAACCACTCAAACAATACTGTGATCGGTCGCGATTGCTTTAGTTTAGTTGTTACACACCTGAAAAACCGCTCCAGAAAAAAAAGTCTTCTGGAAATGGTGAGGGCGAATAAAAACCGTTCTTTGGCAAATTCACCCTTGTTCACCCGAAAATTTTCCGATTCTAATCGTTCAATCAGACGAAAACGGAAGTCGTCTCGGTACTGATGAGCCATCTTTCCCAAATTGGCATATTGTTCCTAGTGACGTGAATAATCTATTTGCGACCAGAAACAGTGCTTGTTCCCTCGAAAAATTCGACACATTTTTAATGCAAATTGAGTTAAGCAAGAAGAATCGTGAGGAGAGTGGTATGAACTCCATGAACTCCACGCGATCGGTGACAAAATGAACTTCCCCAACAAACAGAAAGCTCTGCTAAACTGTTTACTGAATGGTGTAGCTTAAACTGAAACTCGAATGTAAATTACGTGTGCATCTGAATACGGAAGAACTCAAATGTAAGCGTATGTGAGGGGAAAAAACTTTGCTCCCTCTCAGTTTCAATCCACAAAACTCACGAGGAAAATATACTTCTGAGGATATTTCAATGCCTAATTAAGTTCTTCGAAGTTTTGCGGATATGTGAACGTCTGGGCTTTAACGAATGCCCTCCTCGCTCCCTTTACTCTCTGAAGAATACATCTTCCTTCTACCTTACACAACCCACGCTGGGGTCACGATGTATTGCCTTTGCTATCGGTCTTCCTTCGTAACCAGAATCAGATCAAGAATGTTCAGTAGTCCACGCAACTTTCGGGCAACCACAGCCCGTGTCGAGCGTGAAGTCCACATCGTTGCAGGCAACAGATACCGCCGTTAATATGAATAGTATTAAAATCCTATTAGAATAGAAAATTGAGACAATGTTCTAAATCATCAATGCTTTGGAATAGTGTTGAATATTTTGAGCGCTGGACCAAGCTTGATCTTGAGAATGTTGACGATATCGTTCTGTGTCAGCAAAAGAAACGCTTCACCGTCAATTTGCTGAAAGAGAGAGAAGGAGAAAAAAACCTTAAAAAAATATGACTTTTATTTGAGTCGTACCATACTCACATAGGCTGCTAATATCCGCGTCTCAGTGGATGTGGCACCCCTCCCCTCCCCTTTTACAAAATCGTTCGCGGAAAAGAGCACTTTACTCACTTGATCTGCGAAAATCTTGGCCTGTTCCGTGCAGCCCAACGAGCGCACGTGACTCATGACGTCATCAACAGTCCACTTCATGATACGCTGTCTTTCATTGGAGGCGACAGAGTCATTCTCTAAACTAATGGCGGCCTTGAGCTCGCTGAGACCCATCATGGAAAACTGGCTTCCTAGCGGCCAGGGAAAGGAGAAGGGCGTGGCGTGTTGTACTGCCTTGTCCGCATCTGTGGAAACAAAAACAATGGCATGACGCAGACGTTTTTCTAACCTGTCACGCAACCGGGGACACAACGTCGCTTCGCGCTTGGGCCATAAATCGATGGGGAAAAACTCGGTCCGTAACTTAAAGTACGGCCCTCGAACTCGGTTAGTAAGATATATATATTTACGCCTGTTAGACTCTAAGTACAAACTGACAGAATATATGATGCGCAAATAACTACTCACATTTATGTTGACCGCCGTGGTGTTTCTCCTCTTTGACAAACACTTTCCTACAAAAAAGAGAATATTAAGAAAGAAACTTACTATAAAATGGGAGAGAGAGAGGGTGGGATGGACGACAAGTGTAACATTTAATATCATGACTTACCTGGCAGAACTCCGTGTAGATATAATACTACTACCAACTGATCCTTTGACACCACCACTGACCGAGGAGGGACTGGTGGACGTGGGGGAGAGGTGTGGGGTCTTCTTACTGACGGGAGACTTCGTGGAATGTTTTGGGAAGATCTTAGCTTGGTTTGCCTCGTTGTTAGGGCAGCCTGACAAACTAGGAAGAGAAACAACAAGGGAACCGCTATTAATTTTAACGGGACGCCAAGCACTATAAGACCTGCTGAGCTTTGAATATAGCACTATAGGAAGAAGAAAAATAACATCACGATCGAAATTCAGAAGGAAATTACATAACGCAACACGAACTATTGGTCGATGTTACGAACTTCTCAGTTTACAAGGTCTACTAGGTTACACAAGAATTCTAGGTTCACATGAAACATGAGAAGAAAAAATAACTATTCACTTAGGTACAGCTTACGTGTAATGTGTCTTCCAGTGTCCGGTGACGTGACCCAAACCGTCACACCCTGGGGTGGGACACACGCCCTCTACGGTAGGCGTTGGAGGAACTTCTGCTACAATAAAAACAACATAAAACGTTACCACAGAGTGAAGGTCAACTTCAAAGATAACACAGTGAGTTTGTAAGGCCTATTCCAAACGTCGTGCTACTGCCGCGCCGAACTAAATTCAAGAATTAAATTCGATTTAAGCGCGGCAGTAGCACGACGTTTGAAACCACTCAGTTCGGGAGGCTGAATTAAGTTCGGCACAACTACTTAGCACGGCAACTGAATTCACAGCCTGCTGCTTCAGTTGCCGTTGCTTTCTAGCATTTAAAATGGTCTTCAGCAAAGCAAAATTCTTCCGATCTTCGGCGCGACTGAAGTAAATTCTTTTGTCATGCCACTGCCGGGCCAAATTCATTTGAGTTCGGCACGGGAGTAGCACGACGTTCGGACTAGTCCTTACGTTTGACTTCTTTGACTCCTGTGGTTTTCTGTTTGGACGCATAAGACCAGTCAGATTCCTCGGTCATGGAATTGTTGGAGAGTCGATCCACCAGGCACGAGTCCTTGTTCAGGTTCTGCAGTGAGTAAGGACAGCCGAACGTGCTGTGATGCGTGGAGTACTTGGCACCCTTCACGTGTCCAATACCTTTACATCCAGGAGTGGGACAGGCTGCGCTGGAGATCTTTTCGCGCGTTGCTAAAAAGAAACACAAACTTTGAGCAATTCGCGAATGAGTGACTTGACCCTTCCTGGGACCTGTGACGCCACTAAACCAAATTAAACGGTAAACATGGCACGCACATTAGAGATGGGCTAACAACAACGCAGCAAACAAAGTCATTTTCAAAACGTTTTCGTCTGAACCCAGACTGACTCGTAAGCTGTACCAAGCTGACCAGGGAGCAAGAGGTCGAAAAAGGTTTCCCTTGTTTGAATGACGTTTTAGCGTTTGGATAATACCGGACAAACGTTTTGTACTAGTATTGTCATTGTATCGGTATCTGGAGACCACAATCAGAGATGGCCCCCAGAAAAACGAAAAAAGGGCCAATTTGGCCCTTTCCGTTTACAGGACTGCAGGCTTAACACGGGCATAATATTTTAAAAGCCATCCCAGGGCTGGAAATTGTGATCGATACGGTTGTCAATGCAACAAGCATTTCATCCTTGGTGACCAAAAATTCTGGTTTAGTCGCCATAGAACGGCATAATGGCGACT
>Ga0126339_10004004_pt1 | contig 10807 bp, 11 predicted proteins | sample OrbTmetagenome_2_FD_92532 | JGI IMG/M metagenome (GOLD analysis project Ga0126339, IMG submission 92532) | Coral microbial communities from Petempiche,Puerto Morelos, Mexico - Orbicella T R C metagenome | ecosystem: Host-associated > Invertebrates > Cnidaria > Coral | place: Petempiche,Puerto...
ACACTAGAATCTTGGCACACAGCAAAAACCGTCGACGCGGATAACAACTCAAAACCGTTGCCTAGGCAATACTCTATTTTATTGTAATCAGGCCTCATTTACATTTTTATCTTCTTGCTTTTTCCACACTTTGTTCACGCTTGTTTTTATTCTCAATTTTTCACACCCCATTCGTATATACATGTATTTTCGCTTGCGCACCACATTTTTCATTTGTTAAAGGCTATAGACTGATAGCCAAAAGCTTATGTTTTTAATATATTTTTAACCAGAGAACATTTTTATTCCAATATGTCTTATCCTGGTTACAGTTCTATTTTTAAAAATAATGTTAATTAATAATACGGAGCTTAGATGAACTAATTCTCTTTGATTTCCCATTTGAATTAAACCTTACACAATAAAACATTTAGAACTCTATATTCTACTAGAAATGTTAATCCTGATAATTCCAAGTTTGATGCATTCTTTAACAACCACTTGTTAACACCCGTTAATGAGGATCTAAGAAATGTGAAGGCTTGCTCACTGAACAGGAGTGCTACCAAGCTTTAAAACACATGGACAATGGTGAAAGCCCGGGCTCTGATGGCTTCACATGCGAATTTTACAAATTCTTCTGGGATTACACTAAACAAAATGTTATTGCAAGCATAAATTATGGCTCTGAAAAATGCCAATTATCAATATGTCAAAGAAGAGGCATCATAACAGTAGTACCAAAAAAAGACAAACCGACTAATCTCCTTGGCAACCTAAGGCCTATCTCACATTTGAACACAGACTACAAAATTGCCACGAAAGCAATTGCAAAAAGACTGGAGGCCGTTCTGCTGCTTGTGATAAATGCTGATCAAATTGGCTATATCAAAGGGCGGTATATCAGTGAAAGCGAAAGACTCATTAGTGATATTACTAGCTACACCGCAGCAAAAAACCTCCCCGGTCTTACTGTCTTCCTCGACTTTGAAAAGGCATTTGATTCTATAGATGGAATTTCCTTTTTAAGGCACTTGACAAACTTAATTTTGGTCCTGACTTCAAAAATTGGGTACAAACTTTCTATTGCAACATAACTAGCTGTGTCACAGACAATGGTTATGCCTCTGATTTTTTCAGTCTGGAGCGAGATGTCAGACAGGGTTCCCCACTATCAGGCATACTCTTCGTCCTTGGTATTGAAAGTCTTGCACTTGTGATTAAGAAAACTCCGAAAATTGAAGGCCTCAGAGTAGGAGCTTGCGAAATAAAAATCACACAGTATGCGGATGGTACAACAGTTTTTCTAAAAAGCCCTGAATCAATGAGTCTTTTGCTTGACCTCCTGGAAAAGTTTGAAAGTCATGCTCAGGATCAAAAATTAACCACACAAAGTCAGAAGCAATGTGGCTGGGAAAATGGAAAAACAGAGAAGATACCCCATTCAATGTTAAGTGGCCAAAAGACTCTGTTTGTGCTTCAGGAATACAATTTTCAAACTCGAGAAAGGTTAGCTATAAACTTAACTTCTATGAAAAATTGGATGTTTTGGAAAAGACCTTTTATTGGAAGAGACAGAAACTAACTCTGTTAGGCAAGGTCAACAATGTTAAATCTGTGGGCCTTTCAAAGCTTATCTGCAATGTATCTGTACTGCCAGTCCCTAAAAACTTCTGTGATCAGGCAAACAAAATCACCTTTAATCTTATCTGGGACAACAAATAGCCAAAATTTAAAAAAAAAACAATTATTGGCGAGTGAAAAAATGGGAGTCTGAATATGATTGATTTTACTTTAATGAACAAAGCCCTAAAGTCCATTTGGATAAAGCGATGTCACCTGAGCGAGAATTTGGCATGGACAGTTATTCCCAATGAAACCACATTACACTTGGGAGGTTTAAACTTCCTCTCAACCTGTAACTGTAACAGCAAGGATCTTAACATCAAAAAGCTACCACTCTTTTATGAGAGAATGTTACAATACTGGTTTGACTTTAAGGATGTGCAGAATAATAAAATGCCACACACAAAGAAAACAATTATATGGAATAACCAAGATATTAAAATTGATAACAAGACAATTGTTTTCCGTACTTGGTTTGATAAAGTAGTTTACACCTTAAGAGATCTTCTCGATCCAAATCTATATTTCTACACTTATGAAGAATTTAACCTTCGGTCAACCATGAAAATCTTACATGGTATCATAGATAACGACCGCCTTTGTAAGTTAACTAATCACCTCTTACTAATTGCAAAATACTATATATACTGTAGTAGCATTAATGAAGAACCTTTATATTTTAGTATTAATCTAACAGTAGTGATAAACAAGGCCGAAATCGAAAAACAAATATCCACAAGGACTAATTCAACTGAATGTTACTACAATAAATGGAAACCTTTAATTGACAGGAAGTTTGTAACTTAGAGCTATATATTATTTTTCTTTGTACTTTGTAGGATATAACACAACTTTTTGCAAGTTATAGTAGTGAATGTAACTGTATTCGTCTTTCCTTTTTGTTGTATTCTAGCGTATTGTAAGTATTATTTGTATGTATTGTAAAGGTAATAAAGATGTTGTTAATAAAAAAAAATTTAAAAAAATAAAGTTAATCAAGTCTTTTGAAGAAAAACAAAAAAACAAACAGTGTTTCACTCATGTCCACTTCATGCTTGCCCGTCGGGTAACCCGAATGATTGTTTCACCAGTCCTGGGCTATCGGACAGCCTTTTCGTTGCACCCTGAATTAGATTAGTGATGACACCATACTGCTTGCAACTGAAAAGTGGTAAATTACTGAATAAACAATATCCCTACAAATATTAAAGCAGTGTTCTTGAAACTTGGCACCACAAATGTGCATCACAAAAGAAACAAAATGACACCTTTGGGGCTGTTGCCATGACAACAGTTTTGCCGCTGGTGCTGTCTTAATAAAAACTGAAATTCCCAATTTTTGTCTTAAACCAAGAACCATCTACCCCACCCAATCTAATGATGGGAGATAAGACAACATGGAAGCTATGTCTGTTCCAAGTAGGACCCTTTGTCTCACTTTAGAGGTTGCAAATGGAGATATTTGGTTTTTTGACAGAAAGAGACTGGAGCCGAAAGAGTTGCTATGGCAACAGCACTAAGGATGTCATTTTGTTTTTGCTTTTTTGTGATGCACATTTGTGTTGCCAAGTTTCAAGAACACTGCTTCAATATTTCCAGAGATATCGTTTATTCAATATTTTCCACTTTAAGTTGCAAACAATATGACGTCATCACTGATCTAATTTGTTTGTTTTGTCTCCTAAAGACTATTTCTCTCAACGAATTTATGATATCTGGATCTGTGTGTTGACATTTTGATATCTTGGCAAGTTTGCCAAGAAAACTTCCAGTTTCTTGGTGAGTATTTTTGGTCTTCGAGATGAGAATCTCGGCAAGAATCTCAGCGAGATTTCAAGATCTCAGTGAGATCTTACTTGAAATCTCGCCAAGATTCACGGAGAGTTTTGAGATCTTGGGGCGATCTCGCCAGCCAAAAACTCACAGAGATTCTTGACGAGATCTTGGTCAAATTTTGCAGGGGTACTTTTACAAACTCTCAGATGACTATAACAATTATATTATTATTATTATTATTATTATTATTATTATTATTATTATTATTATTATTACAAAATATTAGGCAGCACAATGCCAGCATATTATCTTACCTATTGATGCCACTTGTGACACCTCATGATCAGACACCCTCCTTGATTCAAGACTTCCCTTTAATAAGAAAAAAATCAAAATAATTAGGAACTCCTCACAAGTTAGAGTTTTCACAAAAGAAGCTTCAATGTAAATGTGAGCTGGTGGGGACTTACATGTATACAAGGAGGGGGAAGAGTAACCTTAAAACTGAGATTAGTTTTTACAAATTACTCATTACTTACAATAATAAAATTTTAGAATAAAAACATAACAAACAGGATAATTTTTTTTTTTTAAGAAATGCACTCAGGGTCTTTATCGGATAAAATTGCTGCTACTGCATGTAATAGGCCTTAATTCCAAATTAACTTGAACCATTGTGCCAAAACAAGTTTTCGAGCGAACCCTTTCGTATGAAAATGAGTTTGATTGATAAAACACAACGGGCATTTGATCTGAGAACACAAGGGAAATGTCTACATTTCTCGAGTGTTCTCAAATGTCTGGAGTGTTTTATCACAGTGTAATACATGCCTTAAGCTTCTTCATTTGCTTTATGATATAGAGATAATGTGGCAAAAAACAATAAAACACACTTTTTCTATGTTTTATACTCTAATAAACATGGGTTTTCGAACAATCAGAGTGCACACAGGGTCCTATCTTTACTATTTAAATGAAAATGAACCTGTAAAGGGAGCACATTTTCAAATGAATGGTTTTGCATGAAGACTCATTTTGACACACAGGAAAAAGGCAACTCACAAATGGCCTATTCCGTTCACTTTTACATGTACATGTAGGCCCTCCAACATCTAAATGTAGATATCAGTTAAAATGTTTCCACCGGCTGAATTTCAATTTGTTACTGTTGATAACTCTTTGACTAAAATCATCCAGTAAGAGATATTTAGATATTGAGTACTGTTGATATAGTTATTATAAGTTAATTTTTCATGGAAAGATTCTTTTGTATGGGTGTTGTTTGCCCTTCCTAAATACATTGAACTTGAAACTACTAGCTCTTTGGAAATAAAAAAAAAAAACAATGATTATTATAACAAAATGACACATATCCTTTAAGTGTACATTTACATGTATATAAAATTTCTCCTAATTAAGTTTATACAAAATTTTGCTATGATTCTTAGTGTTACTAGACATAATGACAGTTAAATAGTGCCAAAATAACTGAAAACATGTAGCTCTATATATATCTACACACAAAAGCTAGGTAGTCATACGATTTTGGACTCTGGGCCCAGAGCTATGTACTAGGTATCATCAACAAAATTAAATGTCCCTTGGGTCTACAACCGAGCCACTTGATAGGGTGCTTGGAAAAAGAGCCTAAGTGACATCTAATAGACTGCTCCTAGCAAGTTGCTTTTTGCTTCCTTAGATATGAAAAGAGGAGAACTTGACATGAGATCAAGAGTCACTAAGGGCTTTTTTCTATGCAATCCTCCTCTTATCCTTTAATAATAACTGTACTGTGCTATAAATTATTAATAGACCTAAGAGTGATTTTTATTTGAGTGTCAAAAAATAATATGTTTTGCTTCATCGCCCTACATGATTGTTCAATCAGATCGAGGTAAAAATTCAATCAAAACCGATTGCAACATTCACAAGCACATGTTTTCCTGCATTTTGCATCAGCTGGCTGCATGTAATTACTTCAAGTTTTGATTGGTTCACTATATATATTGTCTGTGTCCTTTGTGATTGGCCAGTAAAAGCTGGTTTTCACACAGGCTTCCCAAGCTCAAAATACATGGTGTATGCGACAGCTTGTGTATATAGAGAATTGTATGGGAAAATCACCGATCAATCTATATTTATACACAAGCTGTCACATACATCACATATTTTGAGCTTGGGAAGCCTGTGGTTTTCACTATCTAATTCATAAGCATAAGCATAAGGAGACACACGCAGAAGTAGTAAGAGGTTCTTGATAACTAGCATCTTTTATATGAAAACTTTCAACAAAAGGTGTTACTTACTTTTATAGCACCTTACTGCATTTGCATATGTTGCTAATAGTTACATGTATGCTTGACTACTTGTGAAAACTTTCAATTGGTTTTGCTTTTACAACAACCAATTGAAAACTGCCTTTCAATCATTTTATCATTAAGAATAAGAAAATATGAATTCAGAGCAGGTTCTGAAGGAGGAATTCATCAACCAAGTGATAGTGCTTCCTTACCCACGGCTTAATCCAAAAATTTATTAAGTAATGATTTTACCACGTGTTAACAGAATTAACAACTTAAATATGATTGCAGAAATAACGTTTACAGACCTCAGCAAGCACGTACAGAGCTGAATTGCCTCTGATGCATTTTTTAATGAGAGCTCCATTCCATATTCTTCTATCACCATGAAAGTCTAGCTTTGTCCGATATTTGTCAAGAGCTGAAGCACAGCTAAGTCTGAATATTTAAAAGAAGAGAATTCATAGTTAGGTTGATTTAATTTGTTCATTCAAGTGACAGCAAAAAAATTCATATTTATAAGTGAAATTGTTGTTAATTTAACTGCATGCTAGTAAATTTATTATATAAAGACATGTCAGTCCAACTCCTAATTTAATTTAATGCTAGACAGTTTAAATTAGGATCTCACTACATTATAATTACACGTACAGTATTGCCTTAATGTCTTCTTTCAGCCATTCATTTGTATAATGTAGTTTGAAAAAGGAAGAACTTTATAATTTTAAATATTCACCCATTGACTCCTAGGGCTTCTTGCCAAAAATGCATTTTTCGGACATATTGGAGATTTTCAGGCTGGATATGAGCTAAATTAGATCCAATCTACTCAAAAAGGCATTTGGAACATGACAGAAGCCTTTCTTCCATTAGCATGACGTTTTATGACATTTTAGCTCAGGCATGCACAGAAATCAAAATTTAGAGAATTTTGCTCTGTCAGTTTTTCACTCAAATTTCTGAGCATTTTCGTGCATACTTCAGGCTCCATAATTTGAGCCGATCACTCTGATCTGGGTATCATTGGAAAGATCTTTTCCTCCTGCAGAAGTTGAGTATAGATTATGCCAATTTTGGTCAAAGATGATGACGTCAGAAGTGGAACAAAGGCCAAGACTTGTGACGGCCGGTTACAGGGGGCACGGGAGTCAATGGGTTAATGAATAAAATGGCACAGGCATATTTGCTAATAATGAAAACATTTAGTTACCTTCTTTTGGTTCTTAAAATTGGGAAATTTAAATAAAGTGCACTAAGAACATCCTCTTTGTTCATCTCTGATGTAAAGGCCATTTTGCTGTACTGTTTACCATCCCTGTTTTTTTTTAATGCTGCCATTTCAATAGTATTCGGCATGAGCACTTGACCATTCTCAGTGACAGTGACATCACTATCCAAAAAAACCACAACACTCTTGGTAGGTTTTGGAGCATTTGGGTCTCTCCTACACCTTTTAGCATTTGGCTCTTCACAGCTTGATGCATCACTCTCTACACTCCCAGCATGTTCCATTACCTGCTACATGAAGAAATAAAAATGGATTTAGCTACTCTGGTTTTCCTGTCAACTTCAAATTTAGCTTTATAAGCTATTGGTAGTCCAAATCTCCAGAGAGCCTTGGCAGAGCCTTTTTGCTGTTTTTCGTTAACAAAACTGCTTGGGTTAAAACATTGAGACACAAGTTTATTATACAGACTGCAATTGGATTCCAGGGTTTATTGGATAAATTAAAATCATTTTCTAAAATCACCTTCCACGTTTTAAAAGGTTTATTAAATAGTCCAATATTGAAATACGGAAAGACTAGTTAGAACTACATGCTTTGGTGGTGAACAAGATGAAGCAATTATATATTATGATGTTTTAACATTACATCTTTAGTTAGTGATGGTAAAATATGTTTCAGCCAAAATTGAAAAGAAAGACCTACCCTGGGTAAATTGCTGAACAATACCTTCGTTTATTTAAGTGGATATGGGTCACCTTGTATATGGCTGGCGTGACTGAAATTTGAATTGACCAATCTGGATTCAGTAAGTGGGAAAAGCTTGACTGTCCTGACATCGAGTTATGTTAAACTGGAAAGGCATTGAAATCGGGCAACATTTCTCGCTAGAGATGGCATTAAAAATTCACGAAAAGGAATTTACAATTCCAAAACCCATATCAGATGGCAAAAAGGAAAAAAATATGAAGCATTTGGTGTCTCCAAGCTTCTAATTTGGCTCCAAAAAATTGGTCACTGGCAACTTGCTCGTAGTTCGTTGAGTGTTGCCAGGTAAGACATAAGTTGTGTTATTCTAAACAAAATATGCTGTTCCTTGTTGCCATATGCAAGACACCAGTTAAACAAACTCTTAATGCAGACCCTAACATCCCCCCACAACTTCCCACCACCACCAACCCCCATTGTGGCAGAGAATGGACATAAAATTTGAATTTAAGCTTAAGCAAAACACTAAAATTGAAAGTTCAAAAGCACACCACCAAAGATTTCAAAGATACGGATTGTCGCTGTCTTGAAACCTCTTGTACCAAATAACCTAAGTCTTAAGCTTAAGCTCATACTAATTTCATATGGCAGCGCAAAACGTCATCTTTCGTCCTACCTCGAGCAAGAACGAGAGACCGAGACATCCGAGATTATAAGAATTTTCTGCATGACACTACGCCAAGTTGTATATTAAATAATGTAAGCCTTATACTTGACGAAAATTACCATTAATTGCTTGGGATATAAGCTTAAGGTTAAGATTCAAACCTTCAGTAGCTAGACTGTAGCTAGGCGAAAGCAAGTGCTCTGTAGTTTGGCAGATTTTGGTTGTCAGCTAAGACTAAGCTTATATGCGTTTTACGGTTTACCTTTGCTGCGAAATTAAAAGCGCCACAGAGAGAGCGAACAGAAGTAGACGTTACAAATTACATTATTCTTACATCCTTGCTGTGCTCAAGCTCTAAGTGACCTCCAACAGAACATTTCCCACGCTGTTTTCGTTGAAGATATCTGGAGCTACCGCCTTCATTTGAGAACAACCCAATGTGAAGTTTTCCTCTAGAGCGGATAGCCACAGTTGGCAGACTAACTCTATGTTTTCACAAGGAAAAACACTACGCAGTTCGAGGTGGAAGTTACTTCAGCTTAACTGAATTTACCAAAGAAGAAAACTGTACTTCCTAGTGGCTCAGCATCAACGGAGCTCAATTTATCCTTATTTGGTGCGAATAGCGCGCGCGCGCATAGGCGGAAGTTATCCAACCTTGTCGTGATTGATACAACCTTTTCGTGACCTGTGTTCATTTGTCATGTGATCGTGCAGAAAATAGAGCTCGCAAAAATGCAAATTGCAACGTGGTCTTTCGAGATTATACACACTAAATTACAAATAAACTTGAAAGGGTCAATTCAAAGTATTGCTTTCCAGTACTTTCCACAAAGGTATTCCTATAAAGTTCAAACAGTCCAATCTATGATTAATGGAAGAATAGAGCGCAACAAAAACAATTTACAGCAGGGTCGGCCAAAACATTTTGCCATTGAAATCTTTCCCCGGATGAAATAATAACATAAAGCCCCCTTTTGATGTCCGTAGTCTACAGATTAACAAACTATTAATTTCACGTGGCTTAGTGTCTGTCGCAAACTTGTAAATTGTTTTGACTTTTCTTCTCCTTAAGTTAATCTAGATCGTAATGGACTCAATCGAGATCAGACATTTGCCGTTTGTCGTATGACGGGCAGATTACTCCCAATTTATGTTAAAATTGAAGCCCAACAGTGACAAAGAAATGAAACTAAGCGATCGAGTGGAGTGGCCTGGTATTACAGACACTAGACAAGTAACTTACTGTTTTGGTGAGGTGTAGACACACACTTCAAGCCAGCTCCTAAATTTAAACAGCTGCTAAATGAACGAAATACATATACCGTACGTATTTATAGTGCGAAGAGCTGCGTGCGCTGAACACAGGTTTAAGTGCTATTGTTTACTGATACAACCTTTCGTGACCCGTGTTCATTTTGCTACGTGATCGCGCAGAAACGTAAAAAAACAAAAAGCTCTCACAAACGCTCGCTGTCTAGCCAAAATGCAAATTGCAATGAAGTCGTAATAAACTTTCAACGCCAAAAAGTTAACCCCCACACCACCCTCAATGTAACAACAATAACAGCACACACTTTATTTAAGACCAAAATAGAAAAACTCTCAGTTACAAAAAAGGTAAATGTAACAGAAAATTAGGTCAATTTATCCAGAATAACTTAGTGAAATTAAATAGTACTTTTATAAAGAAGTTGGTTGGCTGTAGAACTTAAAGGAGGAGGGAGGGGCGGGGGCAGAATACCAAAATAGAAAAACTCTGAATCACAAAAAAGGTAATTGAAACAGAAAATTAGATTAATTCATCCAGAATAACTTAGTGAAATTAAATAGTTATATAAAGAAGTTGGTTGGCTGTAAAACTTAAAGGGGGGCAGTAAGGAGACAAAATGAGGGGAAAAAGAAAAAAAAACAATCACTAAAATAAATCATTCAATAAATCACTAAATACCTAGGAATAAACTAAATTTAGTAGAAATAAATGTCACCAGTAAGTACCAGATGAAACTCATGAATGTTGGCAATATGATTGTAAGGTGTTGAATACATCAAGGAAGAAAGAAAGGGCCCAGCTTCAATGTGACCCTCTCTATCAAGCAAGAAATAGCCTTTATCTCTTTTAGCCTTCCACCTCATTTTAGCACCTATGGATCCTTTGCTACAAGTTTGCTCAGTCAGTGAGAAGTAGTGGCGGGATGCAGGATTTAAAAAACCTATTAGACCCTCCAGCAAGGGAGACAGTAGACCAAACTGATGCACTGCTTCTTTGGATACGTGTAGTATAAAAAATGTAAATCTTATTTATAGTGGTCATGCACTTAGCTATGCAAGCACTAAGCTTAGCTAGTTTACAGGCATGCCACTGAAACAAGGAAGCAAATATTACAAATAAACGTAACATTCGTGTAGATTCTTTTGTTAGTCATTTGTTCATCATCACCATCGGTACTTTTCCAACCATGCAACTTGATAATTAGGACAAGCTCAAACATTTCAGGTTTGAATAAACACTTTGAAATGTAACCA
>Ga0126339_10004005_pt1 | contig 10807 bp, 4 predicted proteins | sample OrbTmetagenome_2_FD_92532 | JGI IMG/M metagenome (GOLD analysis project Ga0126339, IMG submission 92532) | Coral microbial communities from Petempiche,Puerto Morelos, Mexico - Orbicella T R C metagenome | ecosystem: Host-associated > Invertebrates > Cnidaria > Coral | place: Petempiche,Puerto...
ATCCAGTTAAAAGGCTACACCTGGAATCAGATTGAACAGATGGCCAGAGACAGAGGAGGGTGGAGGCGCTTTATCTGTGGCCTATGCTCCGAGACGGAGTAATAAAAGGCATCATCATCATCACATTAAATTACTAATAACCCCCTCAATTACCATCGGTTAACCACCAAACTTGGTAGAAGTTCATAAGTTGATTATTTAGTAACAACTGCTGATTATGAAGTGGTCACATGATTTTCTAGCATGAAAATGAGGCTGCAATAGAATATTTCATATTACTATATTAATTTAATGTTTGCAAAAGCTTGTCAAACTTACTCAAAATTGGCAGAAATACGCAATTTGATCATTTAGTGACAGCTGCTGATTATGAGGTGGTCACGTGACCTAGCATGACAATAGCTTGTCAAACTTTCTCAAAATTAATCCCTTGATGATACGGTTGCACTGATGATATTCTCATTTGTCACGTGATCAAATTTCTTCCACGGAAACGAGGCTCCAAGCAACCATTTATTTTATGATAAATTTACACTGGTAGCAACCTACATAATTAAAAAAAGACAAAAAAAACAGCAATTTAAACACAGCAGTAGTAAAAATGAAAATGGCCATATTTTTCACCTTTCGTTGGCGAAGTATTTGTCTAAGGACGCTTATCATGTTTAGTTTAACGCATCATCATCCTCCTCTTCATCCTCAATATCACTGTCATCATCGTCTCATTCGCCTTGTTGATTCTCACATTCATTATCATCATCGGAACAGCTGCAGAGGTCCGTGCATAGTAGCCCTGCTTTGCGGCGTTGACAGCGACTCGTCGAGCATCGTTCCTTTGCACATATGCACTTCACAGGCTGTATTATAGCCTCGGGAGCGAACGAAAGAGTTGTCATGACAGGGATCCACTCATCAATTTCCATTGTCCATCCATACCCTCGTGGTGACGGTAAAACAGGATTAGGTACACAGTCATTGTTCCAAACTATCAACTGGTAGTGTGCTTGTAGCATGGCTTGGGGCAGAGCTGCCTTAGTTTGTAGTAATCTGTCAAATTCAGCTTGTCTCTTCTTAGACAACAACCACCTGAGCTCTTTGACAGTTTTAATTGTGGCCTTTGGCTGGTACAGCTGCCAGACGAATTACTCAATCCCATCAAGGGTTTCTTCGTCGGGTTTTTCATCTTTACCCACCGGATTGGCTAAGGATCTAAGGATCGACTCATTGGCCTCTTCAAATTCTTTCCAGCAAGTCGGTATCCCTTTTCCTGAGAAACTACCCGTGTTGTCAGCCCCTGTTAAGGCATGGAGTACTGGTAGTGCTAGGTTTTTGCCAACCACAGAAATAAACAACCGCATGTGACCTAGGCGTGACGTCACGGGAAACATCGCTATTTGACTGTATGTGACGAGATATAAGGAACTGCTTCTCTTGCTCTGTGAATTATTTAGGTCCAGTTCTACCCCAGTGGAAGCTCGTGAGGCAATAATGGTTTTCTGCCATGTTGTCAAGTTTGTTTTATACTCTTTTCATGATTGTACACCATAAGTCATAATTGAAATGTTTTATTCTAAAGCTGTATCTGTAGGTACACAGCTAGCTTATCATCTATAACTTTTTGGGAGGATTGGGAAGTTGGTGCAAAACTTCAATGAAGTTCAAATGAGTTTTGTTCATTTTGTGCCAGTGTTTTTATAGAAGCATTTTTTGAAAATATGCTCAGCATTGGAAGCAGGTCCTGGCTACTGGCCATTGATGTCAAAATGTAAATGAAGATGTATTATGAAATGACACAATGTCTGTTTACATCTTTTATTTAATATACTTATTCAGTAACCTCAAAGAACTGTTGTTGCCTTATTCAATAACCTCAAAGAACTGTTGTTGCTTTATTTCAAACTATGTCACTACTGCATTACGTAGACAGTTCATCTTTTAAACTCTTCATATCCTGGCTGATCAAGCTTCTGTGGGTAAGAGTAAATTCTTTGGCTGACGATATCCTCCCAACACACCTTGGCATGTTGCTTTCAATTTTAGCTTGTACCTGCAGTGTTGGAAATTATCACTCGCCCACTCGGCAATGTAAGTGTGAAAAGTGTAGGGCGAGTACAAATCATCGATCACTCGCCTGTTTGGTGAGTAGGATTTTTTTTTTTGGGGGGGGGGGGGGGGGGAATTATTTAAGCTTGAATAATGAAGTAAGCTCCTTTTTATTTTCCATTTGGCAAGAATATCTCAGAACGAGAACTTAGCAGCGCTTTTTTTATTATTTTTTTTTTATCTTCCAAGATGCCCAAATAATTTGCCAATAATGCGCAACATAGTGTTTCAAAAATAGACGAAATGAAATACAGCGTTCTTCAGTAATAATTTACATAGTACGGTTACACTGCTGAGTTGTACTGCTGTTGTCAAGTTGAGCTGACAGTAATTAGTGAAGATGGCACACAAAAGGAATAAGGATATTTGCTTGCTAAGAAACAAGTCTCACAAAGATTTATCTTGAAATAGAGACTGCATGAAAGTTTAAGTGCCTTTGTTGTAGTTATCTTTGCGTTTTAAGTCTTTTAGTATAATTTTTCATTGAAGGAAAAATTGTCTTCCACATGCTGGCAAGTTGACTACTCCAAAATGTCTTGATTCTAGGGATATACGCGAATTTGCTTTAATTCGAGGGGCACCAACATGGCAGCCGTAAAGTAACTGAGTAATTGAGGTTTGCTACTGAAAATATCTAGCTCTTCGTTTAGCTATTTTTCAGATAAAACTACAGATATCATTTACGTAGAAAATTGCCAAGGAGTGTCAAAAGTTGATGAAAAAAATGAGAATAAAACAGTTAAATTTATCCGCCATCCTAAGGGGGCATCTCATAAATGGACCAGAACAAGAAAGCTCGACAAGAAATGGCACTGAAGCTGGACCTTCATAATAATGAGATAATGAAAAACGCATGATTTGTGAATTAATGTGGATATTTTTTGGGGAAGGGGAGGCGTCTTTCTGGTCGAGTGAAAATTACACCGGTTGAGTGGATTTTGAGAAGAGCAGTTAACTAACATAGTCTGCGTGTATGTTGTAGGTCAAAATGAAATTCAGGTTAAAATGATTTTAACCTAGTTTGATTCTCAATTTCCTTTGTCTACTAACCCTAATTATTCATGATTCATGTATAATTAAGGTTAAGAGACAAAGGAATATCATTTTAACTTGAATTTCAATTTGACTTACAACATATATATCACAGCAAGACATTTGCTCTCATAAGTAAGAGTGGGAATCAGTGAGGGCTTTTCGTGGTAGTTTATAAATCAAGCTGTTTTTGTGAATTACATACAAAACTACACTCGTTAGACTCGGGGTTAAATGTAGCTGACATAGCAAGGCAAAAAAGAAAAAGGCCAGTCTTAGCATCCATCAGACATTTGAAATTATTTGGAAAAAATTTTGCACTTAGCTAAATTGGCCCACAGCACTGGAGAGTAACATCACTTGACACAATGCTAGTCTCTCACAGGTTACCCACCAACATTTTATTAAGGTCCCCAAACAGTTCCCGGGTAGGGGGGGGGGAGGGTAGGGGGACTCCAATATTAAAAGGATGGGGTTCTCGTCATACCTTTTAGGGGTTAAAAATGCAGTTTTGGTACCTCTAAGGGTGTTCAGTGTCAAAAGGTCCACAGCAGGGGCTTCTACGGTACGTTTTAGAGTAATGTATTGAGCCAAAAAAAAATTACAGGAGATAATGTTTTGTTTAAGAATTGGTGCCTCTTAGGGGGAAAAAATCTCTAGCCACACCCACAAGACCGGATCTTGGTACCTCTTAGGAATTCTTTTCAAAATTTCCGACTAGCACCCTCGTCCTGTTTATGTGGGATTCCACTCCCCCCCCCCCTCCTCCCCGCCTCCGGGGACAGTTCACTTATACAGCTGGGTGAGAGTGAGTATAGTGCCTTCTGAAAAACAGACACTCAACCCTAAATTCTTTCACAAAGAGGAGTCGAGGATACCAACTGAACAATCGACTACATGGAGTACTAGACTTGAACGGATACCAAAATGTTTTATTTTCTTGGTCACTGCAAGGGGTGTGGTCAATATCATGAAAGCCCGACCCGATCAATGCCTTGAATCAAACCAGCTATAGTTTTCCTAAAGCTGTATGCATCAAACCTCGAGAATAACAGACTAATTTGGAAGAGCACAATAATTTTGGATTCAACAGAATAATAACTGCCATTCAGTCATTCTTCGTTTCAAACAGCATCTTTGAAAATTTGACCGTCTTAAATTAATAAGTAATTTCTTAGATATACTGCAGCTAGATATTGTCATTATGAAGTGCATTATGAGATCAAAGACAAACATAGCTTGTACAGTTTGTAAGAGAGCACTGTGCACTTTATTAAAAGATATGACCCTCAATTACTTCCGAGCGATAATGAAAACATACCATAATCGGAAACATGAAAGCAAATGACTATTGCAAGGAGAATATTTTAACAGTAATTTGAAAGAAATAAACAAATTTCTTGAAATCGAACGTTAAGGTGGCTGAACACAGTTTTTGATATCTGTGTTTCATTCACCTTTTTTTCTAAAACCCTTGATCCCTCGGTCGCCAAAAATGGCAGCAAGCAAGTTAACAACATAAACTTTGGTTTTATGATGGTTAAACTGACGTATGTGCCGTTGCCATGGCAACATGACTAAATATAAACAGGCCTTTAAAATCGGTTTTGTTTATTTGTAGAAAATCTAGTCATACGATTTTCTTTATGATTTGCATGCAACAAGCTTGTACCGATTCTCACAAGTTAACACCATTTTGCTAATAATTTAACAGAGAGATCTTTAATTATCCCTTGTTGAAGGTTCACTGGAATATCTAGGATTTCCTTTGTTAAAGTTCAACTATTTTCAATACTCCAGTTACTTATTTCCTAAAGTATTTTCGTGCCAAATTTCCTGAAATTCTAATGAGTGGTTCTCGAGAAATAGGCGTATTTCCGAGAGTGCAATTTTTCTTTCAATCGCAATTTTTTGACTCACTACGTATGCGCTGCATTTAGCTGGGTTCTTTCGGTAACAAAGAAAAAGTTGAGAATTGCTGGGTTCTTTGCATTGTTACCTTTTCTAAAATATCTTTGTAGTAAAAGACTGAAGCCAACAATACACTGCGTTCAATTATGGAGGAAAATAGCACAGATATTCAAAAAAAAAGAAAAGAAAAATAAAATACTTCGAATCAAGGGAGAAGACGTTTGTTCTCAGTGGCTAACGAAGCCAAAGGGTAGTCGCCTAGCGAACACTATTGTGATTCTCGATAGTGTGATTCCAGCTTACCTGCAACTACAAGTCCGTGTCGATTCGTTGTGACATCAAAACCCAAAGTTTTCCACTCCAAACATTTTTGGACTTGTTCAAGCTGATACACTTTGACACTTGAATAGGCCGATGAGCTATTATATCGCAAAGTTACACAACAGCTCTCTCGCGCGAAGAGCTTTATAAGTTTATTTATAGTAAATTTAATCACAGGAACACGATCGCATGTGTACATGATTTTGAGGTCATTTGAATCAACAAAAGATCGATTCGCGCTACAATTGCACGGTGAAATAACCTAGAAAAAAAGGTCTAATAGGAGCCCTCTCTTCCCTGTGTACTAGGCTGAAGTGCTTTTGTATCTTTCCCCCTTGAAGCAAGGTTTCTTGCGTGTTACTACGGTTAGTACTCGCGTTCCAATCTAGTGGACCCAAGTTCGATTCCGGGATCCGTCGGCTATTTTTTTTTTCCGTTTGTTTTTTTAAGCCATTGGTCTTTTTGTTTCCTTTTTTAACCCTTTTTGGTGAAGAACATCCACAAATAGCTACATGTACTTATTTCAAGCTTGGAACCGATAAGAACACAGTTTTTGACGTTACGCGACCTTGCTGTTTCGCATAATCGACCTCAAATTGCATCCGATGGTTTATATGTTGTGCGTTTGTAACTCAGAATAAAATAAAATCTATTTCTCTGAAGATCTATCGCAGCTACCCTGCGAGCAGAGTCGCTTCGATCTTATTCGCAACCTATTCGCACTCGATCTAACGGCGCTGAGTCGAGTAAAGTAGACTACGTTTTCGTCTTCAGGCGAGAAGAAAAATATGTCGGGCTAGGCGACGAGAAGTTTACAAGTTAGAGTGTCTCAATCGAGAATGAGTAAATCCATCGGGGCAATGTAGTTCATGAAGTGGAGGCTTGCCAGTTCTTGTACCTCATTTAGTATTCACGAAAAGTCATTCTTTTTTTTTTTCTTTTAAAAAAAAGACTGCTGTTATAAGTATAGTCAGAAGTCAACATGGTAACTCGTATAACTAGAATAACCCGTTAGCCACACGTGTCAGTTATGATCCAGTGGGAAATCGACGGGTTTGCTCATAGAGCACTTTCAATTTTATATCGTCTACTTTGGAGAAAACCAGGGCGCGACTTCCTTAAAATTGTTTCCATTACTCCAGACCATGATATAAAACTTGCATGAGTTACATCTCTAGATTTGCTCCCCCTCATTATTTAGCTCGTACGTCCTGTGAGAAGATTAGGAATAGCAGTCTTCATGCCCAACACCATCTGTGTTTCGGTCGGGAACAACTAAGTTGTTTCCAGTTTTTTTTTTTGTCTTGAGCCCTGTCCAATACCGATACCGGTGCAGTGCTCTACCAACTGAGCTATCAAGCCAACTGGGAGCTGATATATTGATAGTCTCTTGTTGAAACTTATTCCAGTTTGTCTCCGATAGAATGGTTCTTCCCAAGTTAACTTAAATACAATGTGCGACAGCAAATAGCAACTTCGAATCTTTTCAAACAGACAATGTTTTGACTGATTACATGTATCAAAAGAATTATTTCCTTATTTTCCATATTACATCGCCAAATGACCAAAGAAATAAACTAAACAAAAATGGAAGTGGATGACAATTTATCAAATTTGATTCCTGATGGAAATATATTTTTTTTTCTTTCAACTTGACATTTCTTTGCTTCCCGCTTTGCTTCCACGTCTTTTGGCGTTGTTTTTCTTTTCTACTGCAAGATAACAAAGCTAGTTTATAGAGAGTTCGCGGCCTAGTTCAAGTTCAGTCGGGACACTGTACATTTAGCGGCGGCACGAGTATATTTTTGAGCGACAAAAATATACATTAAATGTTGAAAGCAGTACAGTGGTCGATGCGCTACAACTAGCTTGTTCTCACGCATGCCACTGAAACTAAAAGAAAGAAAATTTTCAAATGAACATAATAGGCTTAAAAATCCCATATAAGTGTGTATGTGTGCCGGGCTATACAGCAAATGGCTTTGAACTAGGATCTCACGTGATCTCTTTTCCTTTACTTCCTCTTGCCCTTATCAAATCATCTTTGAGATTACAATACAAGCTCCCTACAGACATACTCGCCACAAAAACGGCATAGTCGACCTCACTGTTATTTTCCAGAAATTTTACCTCATGACCACTGAAGTAATATTTGGCTGTGTTCACACTTGGTGTCCGAGCGCTGGTGCTTAGGCACCCGCACAGAATACTGCTACGTTCAGACATTGGGTTCTCCAAGTACCCAAGTACCAGTTAGTTAGTGCCCGAGTACAAGGTCCAGGACGTCTACCCGGGCACGGGCACTGTGCCCGAATTCTGGTACGAGTACTTGGTAAAAAAAAAAATAGGTGCGTTGTCATTTATGACCAGCGAGAATGGCCCTCAGGAACCAAGTGGGAACATAGCCTTAGAAGGTTACGGCGCGACTCGTGGCATTTGCAATTGTTTATAACAACCAACCTTAGCGGGTCCCAAGCCAGGGTAATGACGCTAGGAACGAGGTTGCATGATAACGTAGGCACTCCGTCACTCATCGAAGGGAAGAATCTCTAAACCACTGTATGTAACCCACATAGTAAAGTAGTCTATTTCTTCAATTTCTGTCTTTTCTGTGAAAGTTTGAAAGTGGTTTAAGAAAGCGGAAAGAACTATCCGTTCATAGATACTTAGCTGAAAATAAAACCTTTACTTGAATGGAGAGTCAAAGTAAACTTAGTAAATTTAGAGCCTCGTGTCATTTCACATTCACGTACTTGAAAGCTCTTATCAATTATTCACTCACAAGGCAGAGTTTTATGACTTTTTTTATTAGACTTTTTTTTTATGCTTCTAATCTATCAATCGATTATTTTATCGAAGAAAATATTATTCAATTGAATGCATACAAGTGTTTGTTCGTGTCAGGTTCTTTTAAAAGTTTGAACAACAACAAAAAGCATTGATGCTTTCGTTTAAGTTACAATAGCGGAAAAACATCTTCAGCAACAGTTCCTCGGAAGCTATATTTACATACAAAGAAATGGCTAATGCTTAAACTTTTTTTGATCGAGGGTTAACACAAAGGCGTTCTGACAACTTCCTAAACGCTGGTCATTTTCATGGGGTCGTCCTCTTCGTCTTCTTCTTCTTCAAGTGCGCCGCCGTTATGCTTCAGCGGCGTGTCCTCGTTTGTGTCCAGCTGATCCGCGAATTTGATGTCGTCACGTGACAGGTGGTCCACAATTCCCGCGCCAAGGGCGTCACCCATGACATTGACGCATGTGCGGAAACGGTCCCTAAGAACACAAAATTGACATGTTTGACCATTCTTATTCAAATAGCCGCTAATTTCTTTCTTTTGCTTCGAATCGCTCTCTGCTGTCAACTCTTTGTGACTACCTCTTAACCACAAAAGTCTAATGTTGTACCAACTGCCTTATTCCCAGGGCTTTAAACTCCCAATCTCTAAAGGGAAAAGCCCTGGGAACGAGGTTGGTTCCCAGGGCCTTCATTGCAACCTAGCAACGGGGAAGAGATGATTGATATCTTGTACCCTCTTTTCCATTTAAGAACTTTTCAATACGAAAATAAATTACGGGTCTTAATTTTACGTCATTTCGTGTTTAGAGCTTCTGGATGAATTCTGACGGAAAGACTGCCGATCGATCACGTTCCTAGTGTTTTTAAACTCATTAGAAATTTGCACAACGTATTTAAACTATGTTGTCTTCGGGATTCGAAACATAACAAGAAACAACCTTTCCCAAAATTTAATTAAGTTTTTCAATCTGACTTTTTTACCCAACTGTAAAGTGAATTGACTTTTGCATTATTTTCGATTACAGTGACAACTCTGAGGCCTATTATTACTTCCTTTTAAGTGACGAGCGGTTAAAAACTGGTATAAAAAGCCCCAATAATGAAATAAAAACTTACAGGAACCAGTCAATAGCTAGAATAAGACCAATGTCCTCAGTGGGAAGATTTACAGCTTGAAGAACAATAATCATGGTAACCAGGCCTGCTGATGGAATGCCAGCGGCGCCGATAGCTGCTGCGGTTGCCGTCAAACTGGCGGGAAAGTTATTAAAGAGAACAGTTGATATACGTCCAGTGACTTAGATTTAAATAACGAGCAGATCTGCGTAAGTCAATATTTCCTTGAATCTATCAGTCACGTTCCCCTTGAGAAGAGAGCACGGGGTAGGAGAGGGAGGGAGGTGCAATGTATGATCACATAATTTAAACCTAGAGAACCCCTAGAGTAAAATCACGTCCCTTGTTTCCACAGCATTGTTCGTTAGCTAAACTATCGTGACATATCCAAGCGTGAGCCAGCCAATCTTGAACAACGTGACATAGACTCTGATAACGTTATTTATTTTTCTTACACCGTTGTAACAATCTGTCCCGGTGCAAGTGGAATGCGATTCAGCTGTGCAATCCAAATGGCACTGACTCCTTCATATAACGCTGTTCCGTCCATGTTGACAGTAGCACCCAGAGGTAAAACAAAGCGGCTGATGCGGCGGTCAATCCCGTTCTTTTCTTCAAGGCAGCGCATGGTGGTTGGTAAGGTAGCAGAGCTGCAAGGCACGATATGAACACCAAGTCAATCAGTCAGAATTAGACCGGTCAATTAGACATTCAGTGAGTCCTTTTGTCGGTCTATCATGTCCGCACACTAGGAAATCAGTCACTCCGTCAGTCAGTCAGTCAGCCGTCAGTGAGTCACTTTATTTGGACAATCAATCAGTTAGTCCCTTGGTTAGTCCCTCTGTCAGTACGTCAGTCAGCCAGTGAGTGAGTGAGTGAGTCGCTCGATTTGGGCAATCTGGCAAACAGTCAATAAGCCGTTCGGTGAGTATGTCAGTCAATCAATCAATCAGTCAGTCAGCCAAACAGCTCTCCATCCATCAGCCTGTCATCCGGTAAGCCAGTCAGTTATTCTGAAAATCAATCGGTCCATCACACCATAAGGCTGCAAGCCAGTCACACAGTCATTATTAAATCAGTCGATCAGTCAATCAGTCATTAGTCAATCAGTCGATCTAGACAAATACGCAATTATTATTCAGTTAGTCAATCGGATAATCAGCAGCAACCTTGCCTGTCTGCAGTCATACAGTCAATTAGTAAGTCAATAATTCAATCAATCAATCAATCAATCTATGACTATATCGTCAAGCTACTCGATCTTCAATCTCTACAAGTCAAATAATTATCAGTCTAAGTGAGATCACCCACTCTCTTGTGTCATAGCCACATGATGTAGCGAGCCCAAGATCTTTTCTCTTACCTCGAGTCTGTACCGAAAGCGGTCACCATTGCTTCGCGGAGGCCCTGCATGAACTTGTATGGGTTTTTTCGAGTAATCGCGAAGAAAATAATTGGAAGCACAACAAGGGCGTGAATCAACAAACCCACAATGACTGTCACCATAAACATTCCCAGCAGCCTC
>Ga0126339_10004006_pt1 | contig 10806 bp, 6 predicted proteins | sample OrbTmetagenome_2_FD_92532 | JGI IMG/M metagenome (GOLD analysis project Ga0126339, IMG submission 92532) | Coral microbial communities from Petempiche,Puerto Morelos, Mexico - Orbicella T R C metagenome | ecosystem: Host-associated > Invertebrates > Cnidaria > Coral | place: Petempiche,Puerto...
ATATATATATATATATATATATATATATATATATATATATATATATATATATACATATACATAGATAGATAGATAGATAGATAGATATTTTATTTATTTAAAGTAACAAGTCCTTAACAAATTACAATAACAAAGTACTTCTTGACAGCTATATGATAAATTTCTGTCAGATTTTGAGACATGCATATGCATTTGATGGGCTATTATCCTCTGAGATTCAATAATGCTTTTTTTCCCTCGAGCTTCCTTTTTTCCGCGGAATTTTTTCCCTCAGGCCTGAGTTTCTTCCTTCAATAAAATTAGGCTTTTAGCACACAATGCCGATACTGCTAAAAGATCATAAGTTTCTTCTCCTGTTGTGTTTTATGTATATCTCGAGTGTGACTTTTCACATTGTCGTACGTGGTTCGGTGGACGCACAGACGGACGGACGGACGGTCGGTCAGTCGTGCGGTAACCAAAACCAAGTTTTCTCACGGAGATGGATTACCATATTTTCTTTCTAATGGTGCTCCGCGCGAGCGCCGAAGGAACGCGCGGAACTCCGCTAAAATTTAAGCTTTTTAAAAGCAATGCCGATTACCGCTATAAGATCATAAGTTTCTTCTCTTCTTGTCTTTTTGTATATCTCAAGTGTGACTTTTCACATTATCGTACATTGTGGGGTGGACGTACGAACGCTCGGTTGGTCGGTCGGTCGGTCTTATGGTAATTAAAACCAAATTTCTCGCACTGATGGGTTACCATATTTTCTTACCAATGGTGCGGAGCTCCGCTATAAAAACGTTTCTGCTAAGGTCTTAGCTTCTGCAATGAACAAAGTTTGTGATACAAGTGAAAGCAAAATTGTTGATGAAATGCGTCTAGCCGTATTAGCAACAGGCAACACCTTGTAGGCCAAGAAATAATGTAACTCAGACGTAGCGACTTTGTGTAGTCAAATAACATATTTTTATAACAAGACCGTTGAGCTGAAATTGAATACTTTCGAGTAAGTCTCGGCTTTTAGTAGTGATTCTGCATCGATTCTCGTCAAAGTTGTCAGACCTGGTAATAATAACGTTCCAAGATCTTCGTGGCGCCCCCAATTGAGCTCCGTAGCTTTAACACGCTTATGAAGGTTGCCGCGGAGAGTCGACTTTGCACTGTACGCTCAACTTAAAGCCGTGCTCTATTGGGATCAACCCTTCCGGCCGCCGATCTAGTTACGAGCCTCAACATAACACTTCTCCTGAAAAATAAAAACGTTTCAACTCAGGATTAACTATATGCCCGCCACTTTGTCTGTTGCCTGTTTATGTGTGAACAGATGGCACGATTCGTTTGCAACTATTTGTTATCAGGAAGTGGAAAACGTTCATCTAGCAGAGCAACCAAAAGCTGTTTTCCTAATAAGATAAAAAAAATTCAACTAACCAAAAAAGGTTAGCGCCAATAAAACGAGGACTAAGAGATAGTTTTCAGTTTTTTTTTTTTTACGTTATTCCGTTGTTTGTTGTATATTACATTACTACCTATGCCTTTTCTCACAAGTGATTCCAGTAAATCGAAATCTCATTTAATTCCCTTGTCAAGTTGTTCAACGCTGCCATTACATTGCTCCTACTATATGTTCGCTGAATTTTCCTATTATCGCTTGGTTTTCATGTGACGTCACCATTTCAAAAACTTAGACTCTAAGGACTCTACAAAGCGCCCCTTTTAATATTTTCTACCCACCAGCGAGAAAAAGTGTTTAAGGAAAATTCCATGCTGATATATTGCTTGCTTGACAAGTACAAGAACTGGGGCGATGTACAAGAATTCTCAGAATGCTATAAAAGAGATAGTTCCTCTATTTTTATTAATTTTCAAGAATGATAGTGCTATCTCAACAAATCTGGAACGAAATTAGGAATATTGGTTTGAATAATCTGCGGTATTTCTTTAACAGACTTCGAAAGCCCGCCATGTTGGTGCCCCTCAGAGGGACACCAACATGGCAGACCCATACTAGGTCTTCCGAAACATACTATCGCCATAACCTTGTTCTGAGGAATCTGGTAGAGCCAGATATATATTATTCCAGGCTGTTTTTCTATACCAACCGTTTAGCTCCTTAGTTTTTGAATATTACTCATGCATGCAAACATATTCTAACATATTGATGAAAACCAAGAATTGTTCGATTGTCAGTTACCAAATGATTGTCTGTTACACAAGGTTCTTTTCGTTGATCTTGTAGTTCGAACCACACTCAAACATCTGACAGACGTCAAAATCATAGTCAGACCTTTAGGGTCATTTGCCAAAGTCTCGCAGTTTCCCCTCAACCCGACTGGTAGCTGACATGTAATTTGCATTTTACAAGTTGCTTTCCGTGAGGCATGTTAGCCTTGTTTCAAGTTTTTCATTTTTAAATCGTAATAATTCAATCGGAAGATCAAGCTTGATGAGTGTGTGAAAGTAGGGACTCTTTGAATGAAGAATTTTTAATTTACTGTCTTTTATGAAAGTTTCACACAAGAATATTCAACCGAAACTCTGAAAAGAACGTTTAATCATAGAGCGAATATGTTTCGTGAAGACTTTAAAGTCTGCCGTCATACGCCTAAAAAAGTCCCTTATTTATTGCGCCCAAAGTATAACCCAGAATAACCATACTTAATTAAAACTTTCTGCAAACTGTCTTTTCCATGTAACAAATAGAATTAACAAAGTAATCCTTGTTTAAATGAAGTTTTTAAACTGACAGCCAAATTATTAATCTTTAAGTACAACGTATACGTTAAGTAGTATCAGCCCACCAAACCAATTACCAGCCAGTGACTTGATCTCGATTAAGAAAAACGAAGTTCCCTTTTTTTCTTGAGCTTATGCTTATGCTTATGTGGAGCGCGTTACTAGTGAAAACTGCACAAGACAAATAAGTGGGCTCGTTTTTCTTATGTTCCTGCTTATGCTTATGTTTATGTCGCGGCTGTTTTCACTTGTGCTTATGCTTATGCTTGTGCTTATGCTCTAGTGAAAACCAGCCTTGACTGTTATTAAAACATAATTCCTAATGGTTTAGTCTTTAGTTATCTTACAAAGTAATATTTTCTTAAACTAGAAATTTAATCTTATAACCAACAAATTGTTTCTAGTCTGAGAGCTCAAAAGGCTTTTTAGTTTACTCATAATAATCGAACATAGAAGATCAAAAAGGGCGGATGCGGACGATTGTTCGGCAGGTAAGTGTACATTGCCTGCTCACCCTTCTTTGGAGTCAACAGTGAGTGATTAACTGCTCTTAATTTTATCAATATGATAAAATACTTTTACGTGCATGCGGGAAGACTGAGAAGCAACGATGTTAGTTAATTGGTAGACAAGAAGAGAATAACCCGGGACGATTTCAAGCTATATAATACTCTTTAGGACAAAGTTATCCCTCTATCTAGAGGTTACCAACATGACACCGTGATAGTTAGTTCAAGGGATGGGCCAGATGTTCCAAATTTCTCTTCAAGTCACCAAGATGACACCTTCGCTTTGCCTTGATGCTTGTAAATTGAAAAGTGACGTGAAATAACATAGCCTTTATGATGTTTTGATGATTGTTATACTTCAAGCTGCTACACTTTTGATCAAATTTCAAACTTATATTTCTTAATCAGTGCCATGCATCACCAATATATTTTCCTCAAAATTCATCGCACTGGTGTGTAGAAAATACTGTAACGCATGCGCCTGTAGGTTTTCTGGAAGGCATGCGCAGTTTTGATTGTCGTTGTTCAAGATAAATAGAGTTATCGAATCCCGTCTTTCCGTATCCTTTTTGCGGGTTTAGCGGAACGCTACAATACTAAAAGAGGCTCTTTGTGATAGACACCCTCAGGTAAAGTTTTAGAATTTTGATGATATCACATGAAAACCAGCACTAGTCAGTTCCGAGAATACACAAAACATCACTTTGGTCAAATATCAGTCAGCCTCAGTCCCTTGAGGCACACTTGTATTAAGGACTGAGCAATTTCTTTAGACAAAATTAAATTCCAGCTTTCATGACAGTGGGAAGTAAACACTATGCTCAACACCAGCGGCTTCGAATATCATAATTCCACTTAAAGGTAACAGTATAATCTTCTCTTTGCTCTACGTTTAGGCAATCTATTTGTGAAAGAAAAACTGTGTTAACTGTTTGTAAATAGACGGAAATTGAAAGTGTACCCATTGGTCTAAAGTACTGCCATTCCATACATTTTTTTTCCACTATTATTAACAATGTAACTGTCATTACTATTTATTGTTTTGAGGTCAGAGCAAAATTTGTGCGGTGTAGAATGACTGAGTAAGAAGAGAGGGAAACCTTATTGACGTCGTAATCGGATTCATATGACTAGATAATCTTCAATGATAAAACCTCAACTTTGGAAACTTAATGATAAGATCACGCTACAATCCTTCAAAATTGCATTTGTGACCTCGTCAAATGCCTCCCCGAAGAACAATACAAATTTTCATAACTTTCACATCCTCCAAACTAAATACAGCCAAACCTTTGCATGGAATCCTTCCCTTTGGGATGATGGTTTTGCCAAAAATGCGTTAACCCTTGCTACGTACACAAGCACTCTAAACAATGTGTAGTTTTAAAGTGCAATTTACTACGTGGTTTCTTGAGTCTGTATACAGAACAGCTTGTGATAATTGTTGTACCACAAGAATTTCGAATGGAAAGCCTTCAATGGTATCTCGAGGTATTTTCTGATTTTTAGTGACATTCAGACACGCGGGACAGCTTCTTGATCCTATCAATGGCTACAACAAAGAGCAACACTTTATGCAGCCTTGAGGACTGGATACCTGTTCCAAGTAGGTTGGTCATTTGTAAACATGGCCGTCATCAGCTGTGATCGCTGTTACGCTTTAACCAAGCCTTTTGCTTATAGGGCAAACATTCTCTGTTGTCCCATAGCTTATACGCTAGCATAATAAAAATAAACACAAAGAACCCACACACTGTGCGAAAACAGTAGGGGACGTAGTTCCAAGTTCGTGTGGCGGTCTCATTGATAGTTGGGTTGGTAAATGCTCGGAGATATTAGCTGTATAAGCTGTATAAGTTGCTGTATCTATGTATCTATGTATGATGATGGCCCATGTCTAAAATCCATTTTTTTTTATAATAGCTGTCTAATTTCTCGCGCACTGACTGGCTCATTTTTATCATCAATAAGCGTGCAGACGGATAAAAGTTTATTTTATCCAAGCTTTCAAATTCAACTTTCAGCTGTCAAACTGTCAACAATTTTTAAGTAGCCAATCAAAATGCGAGAGAAGTTATTGACAATGTTCGCGTCATTTTCAATAAAATTCGCTTCTCTTTGTTTACGGCAAGTTTACGGCGTCTTTTCCCTAATTTATTCCCAGCATTTGACCATTTTGGGGTCTTGTTATTGTAAAAAACCAATGGACGTCAGTTTCCTACGCGTCTGTCCTCTTATCGATGATAAATTGCGTCATAACACTGATTGTCATGTTGAGACTAAGGAGTTCCGTTGAACACAGTACACATCTTCAGGAGTATTTAAAGATGCTGTCTTCGCATCCTTGACTTCGTTTGCAGCAATAATACTGGACACATTAAATCTACCCATACTTCATGGATACAGCATTAATATAGCATCGAGTTCGGTTGATAATATGATTATTCCAATCGTGAACACCACCATATCTTCATGGCCATTCGTCGCCACAACAGCCAATTAGGAGACGCAGTTTCTTCAAAGCAGCTGTTAGTAATACTCCAGGAACGAGCTCATCGTCATAATCATTCTTTTCCTTTGTGTGGTCCCAAAATTGGCAAATATTATCGTTAGAGAATTTCTCGGAAACCACCATGCCACGCTTTATACTTGTGGTCAACAACATTAATGCTACTGAACTCAAGCATCAATCCAGCTTTTCATTTGCGGAAGGACTGTACCCTTAGAAATGCAGTGAGATCTCTGTTACACATATGAAAATCTTGAACGTGTTTATTTGACCAGTTAAGTTCTACAAAATTTGTTTTTGCAGTGTGAAATTTTGGGCGAAGTTTGAAGTTTTATTACAAAAACAATTTCTGTCAATCGTTGCCATTAAAATCACTTGAAATCAGACTTTCCTACTGTGAATTGAATAGCAGAAAGCAAGGAAATTCGTTATGTATGCATGTGTGTATTTAAATGTGTGTAAATACAGCAACGATCAGGGCCCGGTTGTTCGAAAGCCGATTAAAATAACCCGAGGTTAGCGGTTATTCCGCGATTAAATTTCTTACTCCCGGGATAACTAATCGGGGGATAGAATGGTGTTCCTGAAAACAGATTTAATCTTCGATCAACTATCCTTCGATTATACTCGGATTAAGTTGGAAGACCGGACTGTGGTGGAAGAAAATGGTGTAGCGCTAGGGGAGGGAAGGGATAATTGACGGCTCCTACAATGTTGTTGAATAAAAGGAAAAAGAAGGCCCAATTTTTACATCTCAACTACATTTACTTTCTATAAGAACCAATAAAACTGCTTCAATTAAAATTATGGTTGTGATAAAATATCTGTGCAAGATAAACGCTGGGCGAAGCTCACTGAATCATTCATTGGGCGGAAAATCAGTGAGCTCTTGAAAACGCTTAACGGTCTAATTTTGTCATTTAGAAATTTAGAGTACCCTCTATTCGGATGGGCTTATAAAGTAGGCTTGGCTAGGAAAAAATTCTAGAAAGAGGAAAGCCATAAACTAAGAAAAGAAGCGAAGCGGAGATTGATTATCTTAATTCTGCCGAATGAGATAAACAACTTTTTGAAGAACAAGCAAGGTCGACAGTAAACGAAACTTTAACAATATTTTGTCCACAATACTCGCCTTTGTCGAGCCCAAAAAGCCTTTAATTCCACCACTGATCTTTATTTTTACATTAGAGCGGCTAGTAAGCGACGATTTCTACCTCTGAGAGCTTAAATGTTGAAATTTCTTTACGGGCAGCCCAAGCTCTCTCTATGATCCACACAAGCAACGCGATATGGCATCGAATTATAAGGCTTTATACAAGATATCCATAGAGGTAGTTAAAAGTGAAAATTCCCAATAGAAATGGCTTACCTTATTCCATACGTGTGTTGTTTGCTCCTGGTGTGGTTATTTTTGCCGATTTAACTTGATTTAAGCGACTTTTTTGAATTCTAGTTTTCCCTTCAAAAAGAGAGGACAAGGCGACACACCTCAGTCGGGACAGCCTGCCGAACGAAGTCAAAAATCCCGGGCTAAAATGTACCCAAGGCCACAAATCCACCGTAGAATTCAAGGGCAAAGGTTGAGCTTTCATTTCAATTCACTAGCCACACAATCGCAGCCCTGCGAGCGACGCCAGGCGGCTCTTCGTGTCTCCAGTGAAACGATAAAACGATGGTAGAAAGCCGCGTCCGTTTCATCCACGACACAACGACCGTTGAAATCGGCTTGGTAACCTCGTCATGTTAGGAAACCAAGACTCGCGAACTACTGATACTCCTGGGTTCAAACCAGTTACTATATTCAGATTCATGATAAGCACAACAAATCTGCATCAGCAAATCTCTCTTTATGCCTTTCCTTGCAAAAGATAGCCTAGTGTGTTGTTTCACTGCACGCAAACGGAAACGTTCCCGAAATGAAATTAACCATGCAATTGCTCTTAGATACCCAACCGAAGCGACGGAAAAATTATTCACGGAGAGCGAAGCAACTTGAGCACGAAACAAATTAAGAGTAATCGCCACTAAATATCAAAAAAAGGCCACGGTCGAAAAATCGATTACGCTCATACTTTGCCGGTTTGAAGGCCTAGGTAAGAAACTGAAGGAAATCAAATAAGTTTTTTTGAAATATCCAACGTAACACCAGAAATTCACGAAAAACGGTCATCGTACCGAAAGCTCAGATTTTACTTCGCGATACGATGTAATAAGAAATTTTACACTTTTCAGCCTCTTTCTACAGAGACGTTTACATCGCTGTGAAATGTTCTCCTCTTTAAATGTATCATTGATTCTTCCTTAATCAAGATGTAATGATTATTTTCATTTCTCGTGTTTCCTGAACGAACTGAGCACCGATTAATTAAACAAAACTCAAAACCAATGCAAATTCAGTGAGGAAAAACGCTGACCGGCAGTGCTCTGCAGGCCCGCAAATGATTCCGGTCCGCAAATGATCCCTGGACCGCAAATGATCCCCAGATTGTGCTGCAAATGATCCCAGGACCGGAAATGATCCCCAGATTGTACCGTAAATGATCCCCGGACCGGAAATGGCCGCCTCGCGACAAAAGATGAAATTTGTACGGACGTGATCAATCATAATTTATTTACACATTACCATATACAACCTGTAAATGTCTATCATGCTATTCCTTATAGGTTGTGATTTTTACAGTCACATAACACCAACTGTACAAAGTCTTGTAAAAATTGAAGCCACTGAATTGAAAATCGATGTGGTGTACATGTACATCTCAAAAGGCTATCCTCTCAGGATGAAGGTACATGTATCCCTGACTTTTGAACTGACTGCTTTTGAGCAATGATTCTTATGCAATTCACCACTGACTTATACCCCTCTGTTTGCTTTAGTTCTTCCTCAGTTAGCCCTTCTTCCTCTTCACTTTCCTCTGAATCCTGATGAAAAAAATCAGACATCAGCAAATGAAAATACAATAAAACCCTGCAACTACATGTAAGAACCTGGATTTTTCCACGTTAGCTTACATAGGTTCTTATATAAATGATACTCAGCACAAGTTTAGGGTATTACCCACTCCATAAACTAAGAGCAATCTGGGTAAGAAATTGATTCAAAGGGGCGAATGGGATCGTTTGAATAGACGCAGTGGAAGAAAAAATGGCGTCTGTAAGGAAGTGTTGAGTGATTAATTTGTCTTGTGTCCACCTAAACATGCCAAAACCTGTGAATTGCTGTGTACCCGTCTGCACTGATAATTTTCAGAACAATCCTGAACTCAAGTATTATCGAATTCCCAAAGAAAGGAGGACAAGAAGACAATACAAGATCTTAATTCGTAATACAACGCTGAACCTGAATTTTGACAACACTCGCATTTGTGCAGATCACTTTGAAGGTGGAACTAAGAGAAGTAGGCATGATTCAACGTCGATTTTTCCGTGGTCAAAGGCTGTGCCAAATCGACCTGTTTTGAAGCGTCTTTCTGTCGAAGACGTGATCAGTGCCTGCTAAATCTGCACTGAAACCATCTACAGTACTAAGTTCTACAGATGATAACGCTGTAAACTCTCTTGATCGGAATGAATCACCGGGAAGCGAGCTATCGCAGACTGACGATAAGCTGGCCACATACGAGCAAGGTATCGCAACATTTTTGAGTGAGGAAGTACAAGAAAAGGAGGGAACTACACCAACCGAGTTTCAAGAGCATGCAAAGGTGGAGTTTGGCATACAGACAGAATTGTTTAACCTTAGATTTGACATTGAACGGTTTAATGAAAAGGACTCAGATGTTGCTTTTTACACAGGATTTCCCAACTTTAAAACGTTAATGCTTTGTTATGATTTGGTAAAGAATTCAGCTCAAAATATTCGCTATGGTAGCTATGAGATGAAACATTTTGATTACCCAGCCCTTTTGCAGCCAGTAAGACCAACATTTCAGGAATTTACTCTTGTGCCAATGCGACTATGATTTGGTCTGTTTGAAAAGGATTTGGCTCTCAGGTTCAGAAATGCAGAGTCGACAGTCCATCATAATAGCTTTTTTCTTTTCGAACATGGATTCAGCTTCTACGACTTGAATTACAGGAGCTGATTGTTGTTCCACCAAGGGATGTACTACAAGAACATACAGATGCCAACACTTTTCAAAGAATTTTACCCCAAAACAGTTTTAGTTATTGACTGGGCAGAGGTGCAGATGGAAAGGCCAACAGCTCTGGATAATCAGCCTACCTGTTTCCCGTTCTACAAGTCAAGGCCCACCATGAAAGGCCTTGTCGGAATCACTCCAAGCAGTATCATTGGATTTGCCCGTGAGCTTTATCCTGGCAGCATCACAGACAAGGAAATCAGTTAGAGCGTGGTGATGAAGTTATGGCAGATAAGGGTTTTCTTATCCAAGATGAACTTGCAGCCATTGGTGCAACTCTTACAATTCCAGCTCTTTTAAAGGAGTAGGTCACTCCAAAAACCGTGTATTTTTTTCCATCACCAATAAAAAGTGCACATTGAGTTGAATTACTCACCGTTGTTTTAGCTTCTGAAGTGGATGCGATCCCAATGAAAAAGAAGTGAAAAGTTCGACACTGGGAGCCGCCATTTTGAAAGGATCTTGAAGACCAGGCCACATATCCGTGACGTCATTCCGTCCGAGAATGTGTTTGCTTTTTTAAGCTTTAGTATGGCTGCGCTTGAAGCCAGAACGTGCTAGTGATTCCGCGGATGATAATAATCAAGTTGAATGGAATGATCGATTGGAAAATGCTCTGTGGTGTACTTGTCAGAGATGTGCAACCATGCCGACGCAAAGAGAATGTGTTTGTTGCCGAGAACAGCCGGAGTAGGTCACCAAGATGGAAGGTACATTTTGCAGTGCAATTGCAATGGACACAGTTAGTGGAAGAGGAGGTTCATTTTTAACTTTAAATTGCTCTCAGAATTGAACTGGTGGCTTAAATAAATCCCCAGTATAATGCTTTTGATCTGATTTGTCTCCATGTTTATTTTACTGGCGGTTCAATGCGGAGGGAGTTCTGGTATCACAGAAACTGACGAGTTTTCAATGGTGTGTTTAC
>Ga0126339_10004008_pt1 | contig 10801 bp, 4 predicted proteins | sample OrbTmetagenome_2_FD_92532 | JGI IMG/M metagenome (GOLD analysis project Ga0126339, IMG submission 92532) | Coral microbial communities from Petempiche,Puerto Morelos, Mexico - Orbicella T R C metagenome | ecosystem: Host-associated > Invertebrates > Cnidaria > Coral | place: Petempiche,Puerto...
CAATCTGATTGGCTAATTTGCCGCTGTCGATAAGATTCCAGACCATGTTACTCGCGTCGATGTGTCGCGCAATGCCTTTTTTATGCTCGCACCCTGAAAAAAAAAAAAAAACATTTTCTTTTTTTTTTTTTTTTTTTTTTTTGTTGTGTTTTTTTTTGTGTTGGTGGTGGGGGGGGGGTGGGGGGGGTGGGAGACAGTGGGGTCAGAACCTCCCGCTTCCCATACCCTGCTCCCTGTTTGCTGTACCTTTATCTCCTGACTCCCGCCCTTATCCGTCTTGCTCCCTCCCCTGTAAATAATAAGACTCAAAACACTTCTTTGTCATTTAGCTGCACAATTCCGAGGTGTTTCTTTTTCTTTTTTTCAGCCTTACTCCTCTTACTTACGTCTTTTGACAGCTTAAGTGACAAAAATTCTTGACCTATGACATAACCACCATAAAAGGGTTATTTCATGGCCTCAGTTTGTCAGCTCAAGGGCACATTTTCATTTTTCCGTCAGTCCAGAAATCTATTTTAATGCTTAATAAATGATTCCCACCTTCTTAGAATTCCTGCTTCCTGCCCTTTCCTCTCCCACTTCTTGCCCTTTCCCACCCTTTCCCGCCCTTTTCTCTCCCGCCTCCCACCCCCTGTTTTCCCTGGCGCCCACCCCCTGTCGCCCCATATTTAAGCTCACATTCATTGACTATATCAGTCAATTAACAGAGGGCTGGTTCCAGTTTCGTCTATTAATGGTCAGTGACCCCAGCTTACTACTGCCCTCCATTTTTTCAACAAAAAGCAAAATCAAATCTGAATGTGAGAAGTTTTAATCGTTTCATATATTTATTCTCACATGCAACTGAATTGTTCATCTATTTGACATGTACAAGACTCACACGTACATGTAGTTTACCATTCTTTAACTGTTGGTATTTAACAACTGGACAATAAGCTCGAGGCTTACAGGTCATCATGTAGGAGGGGGACTTTGGTGGGTTCTGAACACCGCAATACCACAAAAAACTCGACAAATACTGCAAAACCGTGACAAAAGATTGCTGAATACCGCAGTACTTGAATACCAAGTGGAAATGCGTTGTCATTTCGAAACCAATACTCTCTATGTTAAAGTTTAGAGCAAATAAAATGGAAAGAACAATTAAGAATTTGTTGATGAACGTTACGTCAGGTAATTTTCGATTTAGGCAAAATAAGTAACATTCGTTGGGGTGTTGGCATGAGATCTAAGTTTCATTGGGAATGTCCAATCAGAAAGTGGAAAGGCTCAGAAAACATTGGAGGACTAGGAGTATAACTTTTAATACCTTCCAAAATGCTGAAAAACTGCATCCCTCAGGCTCGGAGAATACTGCGATACCGTATTTCGAGATTAAAATTACTGAAATACGGCAAGAAAAATTGTCTTATACCGCAATACCACAAACCCCAATGCCCCCCTCAAAGTTATTAGGAACTGAGGTCAAGCCATTTAATTGTTTTAGTGTAACTTGCTGACCTATCTTTCGACAAACAATCTTGAGAGGAACTGGTGCAGAAACTTCACAAAAATAATTAGGCTAATTGTGGTCTAATTATCACTAATTACACCATCCCTGTGCAAACAATCAGACTGTACATTTTCTTGTCAGCCAGGGTAAAATTACTAATCAGATTCGTATGTTAACAGTAAAAAGAAAGCTTGGAAAAAAAATTCAGACTCCAGAATGTGATTCAGTGGCAAATTTGTGCTTTACTGCAGAGCTACAGATATGATGGCACTGGGAGTTGATCAAATTCAAGTTCTACATTATAACCATGAAGTATCATGATAAAAGTTGGATACTGAGTACAGTTGAACCCCACTATTTCAAACTCACTGCGGGAATGAAAAATTGTTCGAAATAGTGGGAGTTTAAATTAGCTCCAGATAGTAAATAACTGAAGCGAAAATCCCAGGGAAATGGTTTTGAGTTTGAAATAACAGGGAGTTTAAAATAACTGAGTTCGAATTAGATTGGTCTAACTATATAATTATGTAACATAGTGTAAACATATCATCATGATGTGTTGCATTGGGAAAAAAGCAAGATGACCAGAAAAGTCATAGGTTCATTATCATGCCTTCTCTTACTGTGTTCGAAGAATGCAAGCATAATTTTGACCTGTGGCTTTCTGGAGTTGGGTGCCCTGTGCACGGTCATATGCAGAAAAATCCACATTCCTGTAAGGACACCAAACTGGCCACCCCGCTTTATTTTTGCAGGGGCATGTCATGGCCAGTAAACTGGTATCGCTCAATGCTAAGACATGTGATAAGACATGTGGCGAACATTTGAGTATGTGAGCAGGCCATGTCTTTCCGCTGGATCTTTCTTTGACTTCTTTCCATTCAGTCGGCGTGCGCTTCGCTATTATGTGTTCTCAGTGTTAGATTTTGGTGGATTTAAACGCTCTGACGGTAGCATTTATCGAAATCTGAGGGAATTGTCCAAGTGTTTATTAACATGACTTGGCTTTGGGATGATAACCGTGCGAACAGCTACTTAACAAATTGACGTCAGTTTTTTATGCGTCTGTCCTCTTATTGATCATAAATTTTGTCATAACATTGTCAAAGTTTACTAAGGAACCACTTGCCTGTCGCCACTGGTTCCCCAGCTACTTTGACAATGTTATGATGCAATTTATCATCAATAAGAGGACAGATGCATAAAAAACTGACATCAATTTGTTTTCTACAATAGCATGATCCCAAAATGGTCAAATGCCAGGAATAAATGAGGGGAAAAGAGGCCATAACCTTGCTGTAAACAAAGATAAGTGAATTTTATTCAAAATGACGCGAACATTGTCAACAGCTTTTCTCGCTTTTTGATGGCTACTTAAAAAAGTCTATAAAATCTCATTGGCTAAAAAGTTGACAGTTTTGACAGCTGAAAGTTGAACTTAAAAGCTTGCATAAATTAGAATTTTATCTGTCTGTACTCTTATTGATGATAAAAATGAACCAATCAGTGTGCAAAAAAATAGACAGTTATTGTAAAAATTTTGATTGCATTTGTTGATTAGTTCCAGTTGCGACAGATAGCTCAGTCTTTATCCAGTCCAAATTTTATTGTTTGGAATCAGTGGAAAAGTACTCTGAAGGCAAGATCCATAAGTCTACTTTATTCATCAGGGGAAATACTCGAATTAGTCGCATGGAGTTTGTTTACCATAAACAAACATGCGAAAGGAGCATGCAATTGCAAATGCTAGCTTAAATTTGTGCTTCCAGCTTAGAATAATGTACGTAATTTAAATATTCTATGAAACTTGTGAGTCTACAGAAACTGGTGGCACCACGCAACGTATCAACAAATCGTAACCTCTTCACTAGCATGGACTTTGACACTATGCATGTCTCACTGTGAAACCTTGGCTGCTACTGAAAAATATTGATTTAAGCAATAGACAAAGGTTGAAAGTCAGCTAAGTGAAATCATTTATTGAAGGTATATATATTAAGGTGAGGGTGTCGAACGCACTCTCATAATCTCTGATTACTACTAGTTTTTAGTTTTGATTAATAAGTTCTGACTGATTTTTTAGGGTGGTAGTGGTGAATATGACCCTCAGACTGAAGCAGATCGGGCATCTCAGAAATGTATCATTGGTTCACTTCTCAGAATGTATCCAACTCTCAGAATTATTGGCGAAGAAGAGGTTTGTAGCATATGTTCTTGAAATTTCACTGCGTTGATACCCTTATAATTGATTGTTTTCCATAAGTTACTTTAAACAGCTAGACTGGGTCACTATACTGATGAATTTAATGCTAGGGGTACCTGCAACTCTACGAATCACTGACGGGCCTCCCATCAAGGCTGTGGGGAGGGGGGTTGGGGAGAGATGTTGGACAAGTGAAAATGTTCCTACATGTAGGACTTTACTTCATGCTTCAGGAAATCAGAGATATATCCTGGCCTGACTAGACTACTAGGCTCAAAGACAGATTTGTTACGAGCAGAAAGAAAAAACAGTTATTATTTGACAGTTGATTAAGCCTAAAACTGCTCTGTGTAAATTATTACTTTTTATTAGATAAAAGTCATAAAACCACTTCCTTTGAGTAAGAGTGAATAAATTTCTTGTTATCTAACACGAAGAACCATATCATTACTTTTAGGATGTTCCTTTGGATGATGTAAAAGAGGAATTTATTGAAATTTCTCAAGATGTTACTGTGTTGTCAAAGACCTGCCCAGAAGATCTCACTTCAGTGAAACCAGAAGAAGTAAGTTACTTTAATTTCTAGTTTAAATAGTGTTGGCAAAGATTTTAAAACAATCTCTGGCTGAAACTATTAAAACATTACAAGCTTTTGACTGCCTGTTATAGTTCAGGCAGTCAAAGCTCATTTTAAAATTTTTACCATACATGTTTTATCCTGGCTGCGCCCCATCAATATTTAAATATTCTTCTCCCTGCATATGTTGCCTCCCATCCACACAATACAGACTAGTAAAATCTAACAGGCTGTCTGAAATGTCCAGCCAAACATAGGGAAAAACAATACATAATTTTAAAAAAATACACCTCTTATTAGCATTTCTGTTCCATTGGTATCATGTGCAAATAATGGCTTTGAACTTCTTGTAACTTCAGACAATATAGGCTGACATTGTGGCATTTGTAATTTTTTTTCAAACTTTACAGGTGACTGTCTGGGTGGACCCACTGGATGGTACAAGAGAATTTACTGAAGGTGCAACAATCTTTGTCTTGTGGAATTCTTCTTTGTTGCAGTCAGATTAGCTATAACTGACCGATGACTGTTGACAAAGTCTTCCAGCCGATACGATTACGGCTAGACTATAACACCATCAACTGACAAACATACACTGTTCAATTGACTCTGAAGATGACTTCCGCTCAGGTTGTCAAAACATCAGTCACCAACTACAGTTCTTTTCAGACCTACTCTCACCTAGAGTGGATGATCAAACCTTACGAACTACATATATTGATGATCTTGGTTCAAACCATAATTTACTTAGTTATTAAGTTACTCTCATTAAAATTTTTGTCAGAGTAGACTTCCTCATCTGCTTATGAATTTCTTTATACAATTCTTATCATTAATAGTGATTTCATCTGCTGTAATCTGCACTAGGTCTGTACGATCATGTGACAGTACTTATTGGTATTTCAATGAATGGCAAGCCTATAGCAGGAGTCATTCATCAGCCTTTTTACGGCTATGAAAAGGAGACCCAAGAAAGTGAGCTTGGAAGAACCATGTGGGGTGTAAGAGGGCTTGGCACATTTGGCTTTACTCACATCCCCCCACCAGCAGGACGACGTGTTATCACGACAACCCGCTCTCATTCCAACACCACTGTAATAAAAACCATAGAGGCGATGAAGCCTGATAAAATATTGAAGGCTGGTGGGGCAGGATACAAAGTGATGCTGCTTCTAGAAGGGACTGCAGATGCATACGTATATGCAAGTCCAGGTTGTAAACGTTGGGATACCTGTGCTTGTGAGGCACTTCTGGAGGCTGTGGGTGGTACCCTTACAGACATCTGTGGGGAACACATCGAGTATGATGGACAAGCAGACAGTTATGTCAATAACACCGGTGTCCTGGGGTCTCTGAAGGACCACAGTTTCTATGTAGACTTGATTCCAGAGTCTATTAAAACTAGTTTGCTTGGAAAATTGTAATAACAGTGTTTTCAAGTGACAATCACATTCATTATTTCAATGTCTTTTATTACTATTATTTTTTTTTAGTTTTGCTACAGTATGCATGGGTTAATGGGAAAATATTTGTGGTCTTATTGGATATACAATGTATGAAACACCAATCAACAACCTAAGCCAGACATAGCTTTCTTATTTAATTTGACAGTGGAATACATGTATAATATAGTTTACTTCTTGCTTATCTTCAGCGTATGTCAAAGACTGCAAGCAGTCTATTTCTCCATACATGTAGTCTGCCTTGCACTTGTTTTCTTCACTTTACATTCATGTGTCTGAGATGAACGAGGGACCACTCAAAGACTAGTTCTAAGTCAATAATATTGCTTGACTGAAAAAAAAAAAAATTCGCAAACCCAAGTTTGATTTGTAAATGACATTTTTTGGTGGAGATGTTTAGTCATTACTCACTTCGTCAATGGAAGTCTTTTTTTACTTTTAAGCACACTATGCAAGAGTTTCTGCACCAAATGTACCTGTATAAGTTCAGGCCAAGAAAAAACTTTGGACAAGTCCAGGCTATAATTGAGTCAATCCATCTTAGTTTGTGGAGAAAATTTCCAGGCATGCCACAAATGCATTCAGAAAAATATCTAATATTATTTTGTACTTTATTATATACATAACAAGGCAGCAGTTCTATACAAATGTACATGTATGTGGAAGTCATTGGTTTACAACCAATAAGCAGACTCTGAATTGCTTGCACAATGTTCTGCAGTTCATGTATAGACCTTTAGGAAAAGAACTTGTGGAATACTCTGAAATAATATTACAATGCTCCAATGCTCAATAACAAAAGTTCATTTCTTGCTCCATTAATAGTGCAAGACACCCATGCATCAATGCTCTACAACTGTGCAACAGTCTTAAATGATTAAAGACATAACTTACTTATTAAATAGTAATTTAGGGGACATAAACTTTCCAAGAAGAGACAGGTAGAAAAAATACCTGCAGTATGCAATTCTGATAATTTCTGTAACAACCAAAGAATTTACTTCAAATTAAAGTTAAAACTTTGAAACATATGTACTGTACTTTGATTTTGTAAAAAAGGTGGTTACTTACATGTAGTACTGGGAAAGATGTTATCAGTTTTCGCAAAGAAATTGTGGTCAATGTAAACGACAAATATTTGCAAGAATAAAGGCAATAAGAGTAAGGTTCAACATTACAACTGATGTTTTGCATTCTTTCACTACTGAAATGATAGGAAATGCACATGACTGGCGATATAATCAAGCTAATAAATTGTCTTAATGCCCAACTAATGTTAGAGCTCCTTCCTATGATAATCAGCACACTCTATGTGTAAATCACTAACAAATTGACCTCAAAAATATTATTGGGTGTAGTTTTTGAATGATCTTTACAGAAAGCAATTGGGGTTTTTAGTACACACAATACAGCTGTACAGTGCATACATGTGATATCTAGCCAGGGTAAATAATAACATTCTAAATAATTATTTACAGTGTAATACATTGATGTACAGTAATATTCACGTCTTGGATATGTTGTGATTGTTCAAACTCATCCGATCACCTCTATGTTGTATAACTTCTATTCTTCTCCTTTCTTGGCCGCAGATTGTGTCTGTTGGACCCACTACTTGTCTCTGTTCTCCTTCCTGTTTTATCAGATAGAAGTTCTACTTGTTTATTTGTTTGACTTCTCCGCGTCATAGGCTTTTTCATTTCTGTGCCACTCACTTGATCACCAGAACTTTTCCTTTTCTTTGGTGTGGACCGTGGACAGTTTCTAAAGACAAACAAGCAAACAGGTGTCAGAAGTAGCTCAGGCCCTGTTTACAGAGAGCTGGGTAACCTTATTGTTAGATAGTACACATTTCCTATTTTATTGACAAATAGGCCTTATCACAGTTTTTCACATCTTGACAGGTAGGCAAAGCAGTCAGAAATTACAGCATTTGGATGGGAATTGAATTTTACACAATTTGTGAATCGCGGTGTTGAAACACAGGGTAGAAGATTGTATTCAGCAAGTTTGAAGGATGTAGCTTGGCTAGAAGATGCTTTGTCGATTTTTTTCTAAATTTTCATACATTTGTCTGTACATTTGGTTGGGTAGGTAAGGGTGCCTAAAAGTTTAGTTTCTCAGGTTTTCCTACAAATTCTGACTGGTTTGTTAGAATAGTTGCTTATCTTTTTATTAGCACTGGAGGATTTTAAACAAGGTTTTTGAGAGCATTGTCTATTTGGCTGAAAGCAATTGCTATTTTTCTTTTTAGCTTTTTCCTCCACAGGGCCATTTCATAATTTCGACATCCCTTCTAAGGAAGTTTCTCTGTCATCATCCGATATTTTACGTATTCTAAAGACAGTTGACTTTTGTCTATTTCTGAGTGGACCACCACATCTGTTCTTTGATTTTTTTTTTCTTAAATTGCATCTTCAGTGGAAGGTGTAGTGAATATAAAATGGTATGACTCACACCTTGGATTCATTAAATTAAACTTAAGCTTATGATAAATATTTCTCTTTCTTTTTTTTTCATCACCATTAGCATTGGCATGCTGGGCAATTTTTGCAGACAAATATTTGTGGATTCTTTCGTGCCACATGGAAGTTATTTATGTAAATACTTGTATGTAAGACTTATTCACTGGGTTAATCTTCAAATGAACACTAAGTCTACCCGTAAGCTAACTTATAAGCTTAAGTTGCGACACGTGGTAGCTTACAATAGCAACTTCATGTAGTTGATTGCCTATCTTGTGCTAGCTAGTCAATGAACGCTATAACATGAATAGAAGGAAAGGAAAAACTCACTGCAAATGATCTGGTAGTTCCCAGTGCCACATTTGCAACTTGCAGCGACTATTAGGGCATTTCCTGACACCTAAGTGAACTTGAATTTCCATATTGTCCTCGGGTATGTCTGGTCGTGTCTCGAGAAAAGCATTTTCTCTTTGGCAAGTGGGGCATCTTTCCAGCCCAGTTCTCCTGTTACCATTTTTGTCATACAAGCAATTCTCGCACAAACGATGCTGGCAAGAACCGTATATCATTCGTAGATTCGGAGTCCAGCATATCAAGCAGTTAAACCGTTGTTCAAACGAAATCGTCGAGGAAAGCAATAGATCTGTGCTGTCCTCCATCTTGGAAGCCAATTTTTCCCGCCGTTGTTTTGCGTCTCCATGTGAGTTGCACTGTGATTGGCTAGTTTGGTAATTAGCTAAAATTTCATTGGCTCTTCGATGTCGCCCGTCAGTATAGCGGGTCGGGAATGGTCGGGATAAGTTCGGGATTAGGTTTCTTCATGAGAATAATCCCGTGGTTGGTTGATCAAGTACGCGAAACTATGTTATGTCCTCTACTTTCGTTCTCAGTTATTCGAGTTTATTCTTCCGTACATTTTATTTCGCATGAAGAGCGTTAGCCACGCAATATGTTATCCACCGTGCGGGCACTAACCCGCAACCCGCACCTAGTTGCTAAGAGACTTCCGCAAGATAAATTTTTTAATGGGATTACGGGGATTACGTGACGTGACAAACCAACATGGCGGACTCTAAAATAGAAGATAGCCAAAACATCGAGGAATTGCCGGCATTGATACCAACCAGCGAACAGTCATTAATCAGGAGAACTTTGAAAAATATAGTGTCTGGAACATTCAGCGGCATTGCTGTGTGCCTGGTAGGCCATCCCTTCGACACGCTGAAGGTTCGTCTTCAAACCCAGCCTGTTGATCGGCCCGTTTACAAAGGACTTTTGGATTGCTTCGTAAAAACTATGAAATGGGAAGGGATTGGAGGACTGTACAAAGGAGTTGGTGAGTTCATGTGTTTACGCGATCGTTACAATCAAGGGCTACAAACGTAAGTCTTGGTCTCGTAACATACATTAAAAAACAAGCTTTCTTCTACTTTCAAGAAATTATTACTTTCTGAGCATAAAAATATATTTGTCTAATGTAACATAGGTGTTTTCATATTGGGGGCCAGTTGTCTGAAGATCGGGGACTAGCTGTCTGAAGATCGGGAGCGAGTTGTCTGGGGCTAATTGCCCGGGGGGCGGGTTGTCTGCTTCACAGGACATCACGACATCAGGACATCACGAAATGGGAGATAAAAGATTTCGCGCGCTCCCAATACACGAAAAAAAATCTCAAGTGAACGCTTTACGCAGGCTAGATTGGTATAGTTCAGAGCCACTTCCGGCCCCGCAAAAAAAGTACAAAGATCGTTACTCGAAATCCGAGATGCGTCTTGTTCTGCGGACCACTGATTAAAGCGGCCTTCACACGGCAAACTCTTGTTGGCAAACTCAAGTTGGTGTGTGTGAAAGGCACAAACACAGTCGGCAAACACGTTGGCAAACTGTTGGCGACAAATAGAACTTGTCTCTATTCTCGCCAACTTTTTCACCAACTTTTTCGTGTTGGTAAACTCGTATCTGACGTGTGAACGATTGACAAACATGTGTTGTTGACTGTCAACCAATCAAAACACGGGCTCTATTCCCGTGATTTATTTGCGTGACACTGCACAAAATGGCGGACGCTAGTCAAGATTAACATGAGACCACTTTTGAATTTATCGAAGAGGTTCACAATTGTCCGGCTGTGTGGGATGTTTCATCTGTAGTCTGCAAAGGTACTAAAAACAAACAAAACAAAACGGAGGAGCGAGCGGACAAACTGGGTTTCGTCCAAACCTTTCTATTTCTCCACCGCTTTCTGTTTCTTCTCTTCTCTTCTTCTTTTTCACTGTTCTACGTGAGTGCCACTGCACTAAGTCGGTCATGTTGCAAATTATCGTGTTTTGTGATCTGGCGCGAGTTTGACGTGTGAAGATATGAGTTTGCCAACTCTTTGAAGTTTGCCTTGGAACACGAGTTTGCCAACTAAGTTTGCCGTGTGAAGGCTGCTTAAGAATACTGAATAGTTAATTGTTCCAGAAATAGATCCAACGACAAAGGTAGTGGATAAAAGTCCGGCGGGGGGGGGGGGGGAAAGGGGCGGGGGGGGGGGGACCCCCAAAAAAATAGGGGGTGGGCGGCACCCCCCCTCCCCACAACCCCACACCCCTTTTTAAC
>Ga0126339_10004011_pt1 | contig 10800 bp, 6 predicted proteins | sample OrbTmetagenome_2_FD_92532 | JGI IMG/M metagenome (GOLD analysis project Ga0126339, IMG submission 92532) | Coral microbial communities from Petempiche,Puerto Morelos, Mexico - Orbicella T R C metagenome | ecosystem: Host-associated > Invertebrates > Cnidaria > Coral | place: Petempiche,Puerto...
AGAAAGCGTCACGCTCGATTGCGCCAATTTCGCTACTCGAGGACTATTACTAATAGTCCTCTAGTAGCGTAGCCAATTAAAATGCAGGATTTGCATTAGTCCACTAGTTGGGTGATACTAATATACAGATAACTACTAAAACAAACTATGTGTATAATCAGTCTTCCTTAAGGTGGCTTACGACAAGCTTACTACAGTTCTTACTGAGTCTCGGAAAAACTGTAGTAAGCCACCTTGAGAGCATCAAACTTCTTAATTTATTTGTGTTAAGCACAGTTAAGGATGGTTTTCACAAACGCATAAGTGTAGGCAAACTCAGTAAGATGATAATTGATAATTATCGCTTATTGTTTGGAAACGTTCCTAACAGAAGGTGCTAATTAACAGCACCTCACTGCATCTGCTTATGTCGGCTTATGCTTGTGCTTATGCGCTAGTGAAACCCAACAGAGTCGAGAAGAGACATTTTAAATGACGTCAGAGTTCAACGACCATTTTTGAAGACAAGCTTCTCCAGTTGCATCATGGGGAATTCCACACACACAGACACAATGAAGGCAGTGGCATATGACATGACGACAATTCCCACAAAACAAAAGGCCTGCAATGATAGTAATGAGTGAAAGACAAACATTTAGTAAGGTCATGTCCCCTGTAAGCACAATGTAACAAAGAAATTCAGTGTATGGCAAGCGGTAACCGAAGATGGATGACCCGAAAAACTGTGGAATTTCCGAAGTAGAGAGTAGCATTACTTTAGATTTTCAGCCCCTTAAGCTTCTGATATCGCAACTTGGTCGGGATTCTTATAACCAATCTCTACTCACGGGATTAAAATTGCAGCAACACACCAAGTATTTCTATGGTTCGTGGGTATGTTTTTTAAGTTAGTTTAGAGGAAGTGTAGAAACGTTCTGTAAATTCATTAATAATTTGTTCATGCTCAGTTTGCACTTCCGAAGTTTTCAGAGAGAGAAGCATAGGAGTTGCTTGACGTGGCGAGAGCAACTCTGGCTTCTCCAATGCCCCCAGAATCCCCCCTCAAAACGAGCAATTCAAAAGAAATAAGATGTTACTCACCATATGGACATCAGAGTAGGCCCGTACAGTTTCCATTGATGAAAACAATGTCAGTATAACAACAGGATGAATAAGATAAGCACAGTATGTCAGCCGACTTAATGGAATCCAAAACCGAGCCGACAGGATCCTATTCACCAAACCTTCAAAAGGAAAAAGAAATGCAAAAGTGAGTATTTACAACTATAAAGTGGTTATTGGTAGTTCCGGTGATGCGCGCATCTTCAAGTCCTGGTTTTCTCCAAGTGCTGTTGTCTTTTAGATTGTAAACAGTTTACGATCCCTGTTGACCAGTATTTTTAATTTAAATTACACTTAATTACTGGTCACTTGGGAAACGTAACAGTTAGTTTTGTTTTCCCGAGAATCTTGATGTTTCCCAAGGCGAATTAGAGAAACAATACTAACTGTTTGCCATGGGACCAGTAATTAAGTGTTTTGTTATACAGTTGTAGTGTAGTGCAGTGTAAAGTAATAAGGCAAGAAGTCAAAGTGACCTCTGGTTAGTGGAAGAACAGGTACTCTGTTGGTTTTTCAGTTTTGTTAAGAACTATTGTTCGTATTCTTCAATGTTATTGGTTTATTTGAAAAAAAGAACAATATCCTTTGTTCTCAAGTAACGTTCTGGTTGGTTCCAAGAGGCCCGGTTCAAGAAGTTGCACTGTATCAGAAACCACCATCTATAATACAAACAGTTATGCAAGCCATCATCATGGAAATTGGCTCCTGTCTGTCAAGTGTTACACTCACCTCCGAGACCACGATGGCAAGCAAAAATCACCCAGGCTAGTGCCAAGCTCCAGGCAAATCGAGAAAACATCCCATATGTGATATTCTCAGCACGAGAGAATGGTTGAGGATTGTTTGTTCTAAACACTTGATATTCACCATACAGAGTAGACAGGGCGAGAATGATAGCAACACACCAGCCAGCCATATTGAATATATACGTGTGGACCTTCAGTTAACAAATCAGATGAATCAAATCACGAGTGATTAATGCTAGGAATTTACCTAGTGCCCTGGCTAGTCTCAAAAACTTTGGGGAACTTTAACAAAGATGGCGTCATGGTTTGAGCAGTCCGCATTCGAACCCTGGCCAGGGACATTGTGGACTTGGGCAAGGCACTTAACTCTCACAGTGCCTCTCTCCACCCAAGTGTGCAAATGGGTACCGGGAATTTAATGCTGAGGTTAACCCTGCAATAGACCAGCATCCCATCCAGGGGGGAGTAGAAATACTCTTAGTGGCTTCATGCTACAGAAACCAGGATAAGCCCCAGCCTGATGGGCCAGTTGGCTCGTATGCAGACTTTACCTAAAATTCTTCAAGGCTACTGACAAACTTGTGCATCATACGCCAGTAAAATAGTTTTGTCTTTGCCCAAGTATTTCTGAGCTATGATTATCCAATCCCAGACTTGTCAGACAGAGACGACTGTAAACAGTAGGCCCACCTCACAACAATTACAACTTGACATGCTCATTTTTTTTGGAATACCACTATTTAATCTTTTTATCACAATAAATTTCACAAAAAGTTTGTGTTACCTTGGTGGGAAGCCTCCAGTCCTTCGAGTGAATAAGTAAGTAACCCAACACCATACCAACAAGGTACGGTGCAATGCGACAATAAGGCTTTTCATATACAAGAGACATAAAATCGACACCAGCAGCCCTGCAATAAAAACACTACAATAAGTCTCCTTATGAGTGCCTCAATAGTGTCTTAATAGCATGGTACTGTATCAGTCAAAACCTGTTTTGACCTAGCAAGTTCAATTGCAATCAAAATATCCCATAGCCAGTCTTAGAGTTTTAAGTTGAACTGTACAATTATCACAAAGGAAGGGAGAGATATCTTGTAGGAATTCAGCAAAGAAAATATGTACTTCCATTTACATAAACTTTAAACATAAACAACAGTTTCAATCATTGACAGCTAGGTTTAAACTAATTCGTGGAGAGATGGAGAGATGTACATTTTATCAAATATTTGTGATTGACTATCGGTCCTCCAATAAGATGAGGTGTAGCTTGAGTATTACCAGTGGCGGATGCAAAGCCGGGGCAGGGCAAGCAAAAAAAACCGCTCTCCCCCCTTAGCTCAAGGTCTGGATCTGCCACTAATTACTGTAGGACAAAAGATAGTGTGGAGATCTACATCTAGAACATCGAACATTCAAGGCAAATCAAGATGCTCACTTTTCAGCTTGAGCTGCAGGGCTGAGCTGAACAGCGGCAAGGTCATAATGAGCGTAAAGGATTCCTATTGTGATAAAACTGATGCTCATCAACACACCAACAATAACAAGCAGTCCTCGCAGACGAAACCTAGAAACAAAGAATTCAACAACAGATTAGCAAAATAAAAGGAGAGTGATTATGACAGCCACAGAAATGCTCGTTTACAAACAAACTAAATGTTAATCTCTCATGTCAGAATGTAAATTTTTAGGACAAAATGAGAGAAAAAAGATTATTCTTAGCACGTTTTCGACTAGCCTAATTTATCATAATTTGAGACTACTCATGCTGCCAGATGATAGATGCGGTATGAGTAAGCTCATGCTGACTCGTACCGCATCTTAATGCATCATATAGCTATACAGTCATCTGAGGTATTTCAAGGGTTGCTGAAGTTTACCTAAAGTCTTCAGAAGATAACCAAAGAAAATCAGATGTTTTCCGAGCACTTCCAAAGATCACCTAAATCCCTCTGAAAACTAATAAATATCACCCGAATTTCCTGTTTGTAAACTCTTTAAAAGATGTAATAACTGTTACGAGGATTGAAACCTTCAGTTATTTAACAAATCAAAGAAAAGCCACTTTATTCGTTATTTACTGACTCATACAGTTTTCAGTATTCCAAAATATACCTGTATGCTGTGAAGAGGATGGCAGGAGCAATGATGTAGAACTGCATATCATTAGCTAGGTACCACGCCCAGCCAAAACACTGTAAAAATATAGTCAAGCAGCCTCGGTTAAAAATAAATAAAACATACGTTACATGTTAATTTACAATAACAGGGACATATGTTTTATCACAATCAGACATTGAAATTAGATGTATGTTGATGGGAGAACTACATGAGTCCAACAATCAAACTTTTATCTCCTAATTAAATGAAAATGAATCTTACTGAACTATTTGACAAAGTAGGACAAAAAATATTTTTTTCTGTACAACAGATTATTCTTGATCAAAAGAAATAGTGCAGTCTCACAAAGACCAATCACAGATCATAAGAAAATTAAACAGTTGAACAAATCAAAGGCTATCCACAAATTCTCACCGAGTTATTCATTGTGGTAGGATAAAAATTGTTGATGTATAAGAGATTAGTCCACCAGTATTTGTCACAAGGATTTTCTGCTTGCATTTCATACCACAAGGGACCTTCACCAAGAAATCCCATCATTTTATCAAAAAACAGCAAACAAAACATATAAGGTGGAGTTAACCTGTAAAAGTACCAAAAAAGATAATTTGTTAGACAAACTATGATTTCCACTTCACTGAGAAGATTGTGATACATCAGGGCCGGGTTGTTCAAAGCACGATTAAGCTAATCCAGGATTAGCGTAAATTTTTATTTCAATTTTGTAACTTTTCAGTGTAGGTTTCTGTTTAAATTTTTTGTCCCTCAAGTTAGGCTTTGACCAATGTCAAACTTCAGGAAACATGGACAGTGAAGACACTTTTATTCCAGAGAAATAAGACCTTTGATTAACTTTCACTCCTGGATCAGCGTTAATCAGCTTTCCAACAACCGGGCCCAGATTTTTACAGCCCAAAACACAAAGTTTATACTGGTGACTGTAACAAACTGATTTAAGCAAGTACCAGGGTGCCTGACTTTTCATTGCTAGAACTGCAATGAAAACTTAACGTGACAGTTGTAAAACGGACACATAAAATCTGTCATTCATTATTTTATAAGTCCTGGGGGAATTTGTGGCATTAACCTTGTGGAAATATCACAACTACTACAATTAAAATACCAAGTAGTGTACAACCAGCATCCAACACCCAGGAATTTTCCTGTTGACAGAAGATGAAGAAAGCTTTTTTAGGGCTAAAACTAAAGGAACAAGTAAAACCTACCTCCAAAAACGATGAAAATAGTAATTGAAGAGTGGTAGTTGTCCATCTTTCTTCTCCATATGACGAAGTGACAAATAAGCAACCAAGAGGCCACTGTAAAGGATACAATTAAAAAATACGAGTTGGAAGTAGGAAAATTCTCTCAACAATAAAGCATTTCTTCAAACTGTGGTATTGCAAACAGCTAGGTATTAAAAGAAACATGTTCACCAAGCTCAAACCACAAGGCTTTAATGAAGGCTAAAACTAACCCTAAGCAAGGTTCTAACAATAATTAAATTGGTCCAAACAACACTATAATGATATGTGAAAAAAAAAACATAATTTATAGAATTCTTAATCCTGGATCAGTCCTTATTCAATTTGTCAACAATTGTCCAGATCAGTTGTTTTATTACGATAATTTATCAACAAAAACAATCACTGACAATGATGATTTAGTACTTAGTTCTCAATACTTTACTTCAATTGAAGTAAGTGACCCAAATTTCTTTAATGAATTCATGTCAGTTTAGTGTCTGGAAACAGCACTTACCTTAGGAAAAAGAAACTGTCAACTGAAAAGAATGCGTTGCCCACAGTTTGAAATGTGAATCGGCGAATAATGTTATAGGTTGGCTCCAAATTACCTATTAACACAAATATAAAAAGTTTACTTAGTTGCATTCTAAACAAATTGAAACGTTGGAACAATTTAACAAATAGATTCCATGTTACCTTGCATATGTTCAGTATAATTAACAGCGGAGCTCCTGCGCGCCGCAGGCATGCGAGCGGAGCCCTGTACCTTAGAAAATGTGGTAACCCATCAATCTGAGAAATTTTGGTTTTCACGTGACTGTCCGTACATCGGTCCGTACGCCAATACTTTGAAAACTACAAGAGTAGCACCATTACCATGGTTACATCTTTGATTTTTGGGCAAGCTATTGTTAATTGACAGCTGTCACAACAAACTATCTGCTGACCAGTATCATGTGATCATATCATGGGCTCAAGCTTAGAGCTCATCAAGGTTGCATGTTTTTTTGAAGTTGACTACTGTCCAGTTACTGGTTTTCCGATAAGATCGCGGGCTCAAGTCAGGTTATTTCTCTGGGGAAGAAGGAGGGAGTACTCGGAAAGGTAAAATTTTGGCATAAAGTAACCCCTGGCATGTTCTTGACTTTTCTTCTGACGTATTCTTTGCACAATCGTTTCTTGGAAAGTCCTTAATACATTGCCTACGTAATTTATACAATCTTGGTTAGGCTTATTGGGTATAGTTTGTTAAAATTTAACTGGAAAAAAATAGCAAAACCACACGCTGAACAATTATATGCTCACAATCAATCATTTTCTGAGTTTCTGATCCAAGAAAAACTAACTCTCTTTTTCCTTTATGGTCAGTTATTGCAATCAGGAGCTTCACTTTTAGGCTTGACTAAATCTATATATTATCAAAATGTGGTAAGAACAAATTAAAATAGAGAAACACAAGCTGTTAGGTGAGGGTGTAATTGATGTTCTTACCACAATTTGACATAAATCTATGATTTGTTACTGAACAGATGCTTGGCAACGTGGAATTGACCTGTTAAACATAACAAAAAAACAAAATATTAAGTATGTTGTCTATATGTGTCTGTCCTCCACTAGATCAAAAGTCACAATCAAAATGCAAGAACTGATCAGCAAACAAATTAGAAACAAGGAAGAGCATGAGAGCATGTGTGAAGAACAGCTCCCAAAGATACTGTCTGTTGTCTGTCAATCATCAGTCAGTCTACATCGTGTCAGCTGACAGACTGTTTGACAGGTTGCCAACAGCTTAGCGACAGCTTGATGGGAGCATATTAGGTTTTCTTTCCCAAACTAGTCACACAATAATTATTTTTCCAGTAACAATGGTGATGACATTCGTCAAGAAGCGGAGTAGAACCATGAAGATGTGTGGTGACAACAGAAGTGTCTAAAAAGTTTTAAAAAAATAATCATCTTAATCATCTTTTTGAAACATTGGGAATTCGACTACAGATGGTTGGAGATAAGAATCACAGCAACACAAGTGAATACTTACTGATAGGGGCTACCATTTGAAAACCATACACGTGTCCCAGGATGACCCACCACATGCTCATCACTCTCATACCATTGATTGCAGTAATGGCACTGGGAGGAACATTTGTATCCATAATACGACTTGTGTTTTGAATTAAAGAGAAACACAAAAAGAATTGTACCACCACATCTGTGTCAAAAAAAGCAAAACAAAATTAGTTATTTCCACAGGCATAATCATAATGAAGGGGTTTGTGGAGACATCTGATAGACTGCTACATATTCCCATTTAAATTGCATTGTGCTTGCTTCTATCAAAAGGAGAATTTGACATGAGATCATTGAGTCACTTAAGGCCTTCCTCAGTGCACCCCTTTGATTACAGCATGCCTAGAGCTCCAATATGATTGGTTTTCCACGAGAACAACTGCAATGACAACTTTATTTGTCAGCTGGGAAACCTCCATGAACTATGTACTGAAACTACTGACTGACATCTCTTACTACAGGAAAAATGCCCTACATCAAAATGGACAATGTTCTATTCACATCACTAAATGTGACACAGATCAACTTGTGCACCACTTCTAATATTCTAACCGATGTCCACTTTCTGGAATGCAACACACAAACTCTCCTGGCAAACTTACTTGGTTTAGAAGGCTCCTGTTGAAAGCTTGGTAAAGTTGTCCTTGTACTAAAATTCACCTCAGGGGAGGAGTGAAGCAGGGGACTGTGATCACTACTGTCAGGAGTACTCTTTGTAAATGGATTTTGACCATTTGGAGCCTGATCATGATCTGTCGCCATGGAGACACCTCTGACTGGCATGAATCCATCACTTTTGTTAACAGGTGAGGAGTGAGACTTTGTAAAGCTAACAGCTATGTCAACAATTGTCCCAACAAGGCAAAGGAACAGGATTACACCACATAAAACCCTGTGATATAAGATGATGACGGATTGAAAGGATCATAACTGTTATCACTAAATTCACTTGCGGTGTGCAGAAAATCTAAATACTGTCACAAGCTATTCACCTCCTCGTGTTTTCCACTATCATCAACATAAGGCAATTTGAGCTACGTGTATTTAATCAAGCACTATTTTGAGCGTGACTGACATACAAGATAACTTTTCATTGATGGAAACTTAAAAATAATGGCCTAGTTCATTAAAGTACTGAATGCAACCTTTCAGTACATGAACTCTGTTCAATCAACAGTTTCATGTTTCTCTGCCATCAACCATTTTAGTGGATCTCTCAAGTAACAGACGTTTGTTTCAACATGTTTCATAGGTCACATCTGTGGGTTATGTAAATTTCAACCTTTCGTGTTTTTTTTTCTTCAGGTTTCTTGGTTGTCATCGTAATTGTGATTGATGGCAGCCAAATATGTAATTGTTTGTTAGGTTTTAAACTTCAGAGTCTGCATGTTATTAAAAGGTGCAATAAAAATTACTAAATAAGTGCACTCGAACCATTAACAAGGAGTGTTTAAATGGGTTATACATTGTATTTAACAATTATTTGCCGAAGGCAAAGTGAACATGGGTGAATATTTCCGAAACAAAGTTGGGGTAAATACTCACCAATGTCCACTGATTGGAGCCTGAGGCAAGTAATTGTTTTAGTATAATTTTCAGAGGTGAATATCAAGAACTACAAAAATAACAGACTTAAAAACAAGCAACCACAGACCCAACTGTTCGTTTGTATACACACCTATATGCAGCCAAAGTAGAATAAATTTTACACAATTTACACAAGTTAGGCAGTAAAACAAACAAGCAAAACTCTTCGAAAAATTTTGTCATCCAGTACCTTTAATTTGTTATATCATTACATGTTGACTTCATTCACATTTGTACTCATCATCTAAACATGAGTAGCTCCAGTTTGAAAAACATTCTGAATTTTGGTCACTCAATCAACGAAACCACCAGTCTTTGATTCTAAAATCCTTGAATATGAATTCTTGAAGACATTACTGGTTTAGGGGCAACAGTAGTCATTTTAAAAATTTCCCTTGTTTTTAAATGTCCTGGAGTTAGAGTGATGTCTTTTGGATAAATGAAAAGTTCACTCAGCAACTGTCTGCCACATTTACTTGCCAAGATGGTAAATTAAAGGTGGCAAGCTAAGTAACCAGGCTTAGAAACGTTATATTCCCTGCCTAGCACTGTGAATATAGCATCCAATTCTTATATTCACCTCTGGAAATTATACTAAACACATAATTATATACAAAGTTGAGGTGTCAAATTGAAAAATTCTCTCAGACATTTTCAAATTCTGTTGTTGTGTCTCGATCAGAAGACTTGCTAAAATTAAGTACAATTTGCTCCGCATTTGACAATTTACTTAAAATATCTTCATCTTATGCTCTACAAGCATTTTGTGCTGGAGCGAAAGTACACGGTTGTAATTGTAGAACTGTTTTAACCAAAATTGAAGTACAATGTCTGTGTTAGTGTCCCTCTAATATATTGTAAATAACAACTTAGTTTAACAGTTCTCAAAACCTTGGAACAATACCCACTCACTCAGAGTTCAATACTTCATCTGATAGAACCTTGTTGGTACACTTTGATAGCATATCAGGTGCGTTTGCGCAAAGCAATTGGCTCATATATTTCAGTTAGTGAGCAGCATTAGCAGGGCACACCCGTAGCAAACTTGTTACTTTGTGGTTCAATTCAATCAACAACGGGCAATTTCACCTGTAGCATCAAGGGAAAATCAAGCATACTCAGCCGTAACAGATGTTTCCTAGGCAAGTCTAAACAAGCCTAACGTGCCTCTGAACCATGGAAAAAAGGTATGAATAGGTACTTACCACACCTAAATTTGGCCATAACACCAGCCTACCAGGGTAGTAGACACAGCTTCTGCTTGGCTGATTGCAAATTTAGGTGTGGTGCAACAATAATCAGGCCTTCTGATAGGGTGCGATGAAAAAAATGCAAATTATGCAAAATTTGCAGGGCAGATTATGCGATTAGAAAGGCCAATTAAGCAATAATTAATGTTAATTATGCGATTTTTTTCTGAGCAATTTTAAGCTTGTTTTATGAGGTTTCAGGATAAGAAAAACACTTTTTTGCTGCCCTAAAGGCATTTTGAACACAAAGGAACAGCAATTATGCATCTTGATCGACATTAGTTGGGATAAATTTTAAAAATGAGGTCTTCTGCACTATTGGTGCACCACGTTAAAAGTTGAAAGGACACAGCTAACAGGCCAAATGAATGATTGATAATTGATATTCTTGCATGCTACAATTAGCTTCTTGCGCTTTGTTTTTATGTGCAGTATTATATTTCTGAATACAAAAAACCACATTTTTAAAATTTATTTTGCAAGGATCATCAATAAAACCACCATTGAATTTTCAGTTTTTAAACACTTCATCCTGCTTCACAATAATATTATTCAATCCATAATTAAGCGGGCAGATCATAAAACCCCACAGTACATGTAGGTTAATTTATAACATATGACAGTCTGTCAAACTCACATCTGATCTCATAATAGTATTGTATAACAAAACTAGCTTGAACA
>Ga0126339_10004012_pt1 | contig 10798 bp, 9 predicted proteins | sample OrbTmetagenome_2_FD_92532 | JGI IMG/M metagenome (GOLD analysis project Ga0126339, IMG submission 92532) | Coral microbial communities from Petempiche,Puerto Morelos, Mexico - Orbicella T R C metagenome | ecosystem: Host-associated > Invertebrates > Cnidaria > Coral | place: Petempiche,Puerto...
ATAAGTGGGTGGAGGGTGGGGGGGGGGGGGGGGGGAATTAATCCAAAAACCATCCCAAGGCAAGAGTGTGGATATTTCCTGGAAAAACACATTCTGAGCCTCATATTAAAGTTGTTTAGTCAAGGAGGAAGTCACTGGATAACCCTCCTTACTATCAAATGATAAAGCTTTTTAGCAATAACCTTGGATGTTATTGAGAACTGTCTTTTCATGCCTTCTTCACTGGGACAGGTGGTGAATTTCATTTGGCTGGAAAAACAACAAACCTCTTTGGACCACCAGTATCTGGAGAAAGTAGCAATGGTGGAGGGTTCTTTGGAACAAGCATGTCACCTGCATTGAATGGCTGTTCCATCTTTGGAGATGCTACACCTAATCAACAAACACCAGGATCTGATGAGTTCAGCTTTTCCTTTGGTGCTACATCTCCAAACACAAATCCAAACAGATCTGCTGCATTTAGCTTGTTTTAGAACTGGGACATCGATGAGAAGGAAAGAAATAAGGCTTCCACCTTATCATCAATTTGCAGATTGTTTTAGTGTGCACTGATAAAAAAAATGTTTGAAGTTTGGCTTGTGAGCAACCTTCACGCCCTCTTGATGCTTTAGAACAGATAAGGTGTTCTGTTAACCTACAAAATGATTTGGTATGCATTTATTTCAAGTCATTCACTTTTAGTTAATTTAATAATCTAGTGAATGGTATAAAATGTACAGGAAATTGGGGGAGGAGTGGGAGGAGGGGGAGGAGGGGGTGTAAACCTGGAAAACTGCTGGACAGGCCAGCTTAATCATTGTGGCTTAATACCCGGGCCATGGAAATGCATACAGGGATGGCAACAAATAAAAAAGATTTCTCAGATTAACATTCAAATTATCCTAAACAAGTACACATCTAGAAGGGTCTATAAGGGTACAAAGAGTGCTAATCAAGTGGCAGCAAAGAATCTGAATCAAACTAACTAGTGCAAAAAAAGGTCTTGTTTACAAGGACTGTAGGTTAAATTAGCTGATACCATTTCCTTAAAACTTACACTGGTTTAAGTTTGAGTTATTAAACGGGTTGTTTGAATTCTGTGACCCAGACAGTTCCTGTTTAGGACCTACCCGGCAGGAAACACGACTTGGTGATTAAAATCTTGGTTTAAACTAATCGGATCAATTAACCTCAAACCAAGCCGTGACAGAGTTTGTGTGTTGTGTTGATTCCATTTCTTCAGTACTCAAATACACTTTTTCGTCGACACGACAGGGTAAATACAGCGCTGTGTGCCAGTTTGCATTAAATTAACGGCCTATCGCAAACATAAACACATCTGGAGTATAAAGGTGTTTATTTTGTTTCAAGTGAATTCCAAATACCAGAGATTTCTTCACTGACAGTTTCCTGTGTCTTGTCTTCATGATCAGCATAATCAATAGGCAGACTCTTACTGCAAGGTAATACTATTAAGCTCACTAAGTCTCTAAAACTCACTGGCTGGGCTTATTTAGATATCAAGCGAAGCATGAAACCGGCGCAGTAATCCAAGTGATTTTGCGGCATTTTCACTCAAAAAACGTCGGGTCGGAAGTCCTTTGAGCGGAACTTTGTGCGGAATCGTGACCCGTGTCTTCGCGTGAAACAGATTTTTCAAGCATTTGACTTGAACGTGCCTCATGCATACAGCACTTACCACTCGCTTCATCCCCAGATTTTAAGACGGTTGGTGCCCCTTTTTCACCGGCAAGATCAGGGAAATACCTCCGATCCGCGCGAACCATAAATTTCTGATCTTTGTGATGAATGTGTTGTTGTCTGCTTCGATTGTCAAACGCCGCGCTTTGATTGGCCGACACCTACCATGTGACCCAACAGTGATTGACGTGCCAGCCATGCAACAGAAGTTCTTGTTCATGTTGGTGTGGTGAAGAGTGTATTGATCAAAATGGACGAAACGAAGGTTATATACCACATAGATGACGAAGATACGCCGTACCTAGTGAAGCTTCCTAAAAGTCCTGCAGATGTAACCCTCTCTGATTTCAAAAATGTGCTCAATCGGCCGAGCTACAAGTTCTTCTTCAAGAGTATGGACGATGATTTCGGGTGAGTTTGTATGTACTCAGTCAGAGCTTTTATGTAGATTCATTTCTTAGCCAGTGTTTACGTTGTTTTTCTCGCTCTACAGTTATTTCTCAAGCGCAACACGTTTGATTCTGTAAAGGGCTTATATTTGTATAACAGATGGTGAAATACGTTTGTTTTGAAAAACACAGGGAAACCGTTCCTACGGTTCGACCTTCAAAATACACTCTCAAATATGAAGTGTCTTGTCATACTCATAGAACGACCAGGGTGCACATTGCAACACGACCGTATGATTGGAGACTCCCCGTGCCTACCAACTGTACATACCTTTTGCTTGTTTTATCAATTTTCCCTAATTTCCAGCGACCTAGGGCGAACAGTATCTGTCGCTTCTTCGTGCAGATTTCATGCATTCCAGCCAAACTTCTGATAGCGTTTTACCTGTAACTGATATCTCTGGTTGATAATTTACGATTTGTATTGCAGTGTGGTCAAAGAGGAGATAAGCGATGAGGAGATGAATCTACCTTGTTTTAATGGAAGGGTCGTTGCCTGGGTAAGCCAGTTGTCATCGAATTATAAGCTACCGTAACCCGCAAATAATTTACCGAACCAAGCCAACTAAAAGATCGGCTTTGTTGATATATTTTCGTAGCAGGGAACACAGTTTATCTAAGGTTGTAACTCAATCGCGATCGACCATTGCAAGCGATTGCCTGTTTTAGTCCAAATCTTACATAAGAACTGATTTCTGTGGTATTCTAGTGCGATTTCCTTCCTTTGTAATTCCTATGAGGACATATATCCTTATGGCGCCCAAACGCTATGTTTACTTCTCTTAGGGATGATCTTGTTTTACGGCCATTATTTGAAACGCTGCAGTAGAAGAAAGAATTAGTATAAACACATTTTAGCTTGAATTTGTTTCGCTGTTTTAAAGTTTAGTTAAAATCACCGACACTACACGACCTAAACCTCAAATATGAGTAGTTGTGTTTTATCTCGAGAAATATATTGGCTTCTCGATTGTCCTTCATTAATCAGGTTTCCTTGAATGTACAAAACCTCATCTTTTATTTATACCACCACACCGAGTTCCTACTGAGTCAATTGTTTAGAACTAAGATTTAATCTAGATTATACGGAAAAAACCAGTAACTGTTTCGTATATGTAAACACTGTGCTCTTTTGCCGTCTCGCGAGTCGAACGATTCTTTGTTCGAAATCGCGTTACGGCCTTAGTCCCAAGCGAATAAAACAACCGGTGATTTGCATTCCCTGTTTGTCACAAGAGTAATGTAATTTACTCAAGGTAAGTTCTAAACCAATGCCGAAAGCGCTGTCTAACATTAAAAGCACAGTGCTGTTACGAGATTTGCAATTAGAAGGCTATTGATTAAATTGCTGTCGGTCGTACGGCTGATGATTTTGAGAGGTCAGGCGAGATTTTTGATTGTCAATGAAAAGTTGGTTGTTCTCTTGAATTTTCTGTAGTTCTTTACCCTCGCGTGCTATTTGTATACTTGAGTGAAATCTGTTGAAAAAGTAACCTTCTAAAGTTCGTTTAGTCGATGTCACGTTCTCAAATTTGCTACATTCATGTCAGGTGAAATGAACAAGAAACCGGCATGTAAAGGGTTTTGCGCTCTTTGATGGTTTCTTTATAATAATCTAAAATTTCTTTTGTACTCGTCCGGATCCGTGCCTGACTGGCCACACACCAATTAACTGATAACTACGTGAGTGATATGATGGCCAGAAAAATGCATTGAAGACAGATGTTCTGGCAAAAACACTCATTACTCAATACTGAAATCTTTACAATTCATGCTCACATCACATGGAAGGCGAGGATTAAGAGGGGATTAGTTAATTCATACCACTGATAGGTATTTTACACACCTATTAAATACTCAAGGTTTGGTTATTTTTGGTAGACTTTGATGACAGTGTTTTGTGTAGCATCTTGGAGAGATTTTTTCCAGCTGTTTGGTGGTGTTTTAGGGTTTGTTCTACATTGTCGTTAAGGCCAGGTATTCCATTCTTGGGTTCATCTGCTAATGACTCTGTTGGCATCCTTCATTAGCATCCTTTTGATAGATTAGAACAATTAAGTTTATTCTTGGACAAATGATCGAGGGCTGCAAAAAATAAAAGGTCTTTGTCCTTCCACTGGTGAAGTGTAGTGTGAAGATTTATAATTTTAGCAAGGCTGTGATCCTAGATTTATAATGGAAAAAGACTTTCCACTATAATTTCTTCTCTAAGTTTGTTTAAAGTTTTTGCTAAGTGAGCTCTGTGGATCTAAGGTCATCCCACTGAAAATGACAACTTTAAGATTTTTTTTTTATTTTTTACAAAAGAAAAACAAACTTTTTGAACTTCAATTTCAGGAAACATGAAATTGTTAGTCATTGATTTAGAGGCTTTACCCTTTGTAGTAAGTTAATAAATCCAATTTATCTGGTGGTTTTGAATAGGCCAAGCAAAACCACTGAATGATTAATAAAAGAACTTGCATAAGCATAAAATATGTTGATGTCATTGTATTGTTCTCAAAGTGATTTAAGTACTTTCTTGTGATAATAAAAAAGCTCTTAAACTGACAAGACCCGCCTTTAATGGTGGTATTAATTGCAGAACTCTGTCTAAAAGGAATTGTTTGTGGTATTTAGCTTAGGTGACTTGTTGTTTGGAGAAGTTGAAATCATAACTACAGAGATAACAGATATATGGCTAATTAAGATTTTAAAGAAAACAACTAGTACTTTTAGGAATTTAGACCTGGTTTGCATGATGTAGGTCCATCTTGCTTCAATTGTCATGCATCTGAAGTGTAAAATTACCATAGAATGTATGTTATACCTACATGTGCACCATGTCTTGAGTTTCAGTTTCTCCTAACTTTGGCAATAATCATTCATTCTTGTTACTTGGTTGCTTTACGTTTTCCTAAAGTACTGTTGGTAAATAAATTTGTAGAAACCAAAATTGATCACTGCTGGAATTAAACAGTTAATTACAAATAGTTATGAAGACTCAAATATTTAAATCAGTCAGCAAATTACAGTTCTATCAAATGGTTCATGTTTTTTACACTCTTTACCCAAATCATGAAATAGAGTAACTAAAATTGGTAATCTTCAAGATAAATTGAAGATTATAATTTGTTGATGTAGTAGAGATGACCAGATACATTTTCTACTTTTTTCTATATTTAGATAAGTATTTAAGTCTTTCTTCCCCAGCAACAGCACTTTGGAATATTCACTTGAATAACAAAGCATGATTTGGTTGAGAGATTGAGTGTGTCTGGGATGTTTAGCGAAGCCAAATTCAATAGATATTCACCACATGTACATCAGTACACAAGTGTTTGCGTCAGACAGAAAACACGGAGGGACTATTCTTTTATCTTTGCAACAATATTTTAACCAAGAAGTTAATATCATATTACTGCTTTTGCATATTCTTGTACATTAATTACCATGTACGTTGTAGCAATTCACCCAATCAAAGTGTTAAGTTTTCAAACTTTTAATACGTGCCTGTATAGTCAATATCATTTTAATGCTTATAGCTTGTTTTCTTGTTACAGCTTGTCACCTCAGACACAAGTAGTGTTTCAGACACTGGCAGAGATGATCAACAATCTGTTATATCTGCTGCGTCTGACCTGCATCCTCCCATGCCAAGAACAGTTGGTATTGGGGATTCAAGGCCACCTTCCTTCCAGTGAGTACAATGGACCAAATTCTACATCTTTCAGCCTTGTCTGCATATTGCTACAATCCCTGGGATTGCTAGTCCATTGCCGGTTAACCCTCAGTATTTTGTTAGATTGTCCCTGCTACTTGCCAGCTTCTGGTGATTCTCTGGCCTTGCAGGTGTTGGAATATAGTGTTTATTGAAGTGGAGATCAATATTGCTTCAAAATAAAATCTAGATTGAAGGTGTAAAAAGTTTGGATAAAGTTGTACATGTATGTACATTGGAGCTCTGTTAATCCAGTCTCCAACGGGCTACAAAAATTTGGCCGTATTAACTGGGTGGCTGTCTTAAAGGGGTTCCTTAAATAAGAAAATGACTGAGCTTTTGTCTTGGCCAGTATAAAGTGGTTGTAATAATGAGGTGGCCATATTAACAGGGTAGTTGTAAGTCACGATTGTACTGTATATCAGTTATTTATTTCCCAGTATGACAAAAACAAATTATTTGTAAACACATGGATATTACAGGACATCATCAGTTTAGGAAGCAGGGATAAATGAGCTCAATAATAAGAATTATTACTATCTGATGTTTCAAAAACAGTAAAACCTACTGATTTGTGTTGGACAACTACCTTTCCTTGTTACAAACAGCAATTGACTACTGCTATTAGGAACATCTAGAATTAATAAGACGATATTTCTATGTTTATGTTTAGCCCCCATGGAGGACACTCGACAGCTGGCGATTTTGACTCTGAAGTGGATTCCACAGTTAGTTCTAGAAGAGGGTCAAGACGTAGAGAAAAACACATAAACAGAAATGAAGGTATTTCAACATTCTAAATAAAATATGGTTAGCTGTTTCCTTTTTACAACTTTATCAGCATTCTTTTTTTTATGCGCATTATAACTTTTATTTTTAGTAATTCCTTTGAAAGACGTAAGCATGCAAAAACTAATAATATAATGTCCAAACATTTTGGTGACCTCATGACACCATTATCAAGGAATGAATAGATGAGAGTGAGTTAAAAAGAGGTAAGACCTGGAGATTTACATAAATGAAGTTAAGTTAGACAAAGACTTAAGACTTCACTTAATATGTAAATCTTCAGGTCTTACCTCTTTTGAACTCACTCTCATCTATTCATTCCTTGATAATGGTGTCTCAAGGTTGCTGAAACATTATGTAATAACATTTGTATATATTTATTTGTAAAGTTGTTACGCAATTGTGTTATAGTGATCCATGGACGGCATCGTCAAGGAGGAAGACATGAAGGTGACAGATATGAGAGTGCATCCATGATGAGTAGCGATATTGAAACAACAAGCTATCAGGACTCTTCGGATGATCAAAGCAGGTAAAATCTTATCAACATTGCTACTTAGGTTAGAAATAACTCTTACTAGTAAGGTTTGGTTAGGTGATCAACAGCAGTGGCAGGGATAAAATTTGTGTACTTGTGTTGCAGTGTTTCAAGATTTTCCAGCACAACAGAAGGATCTCAGCTTCTTAGAGGAAGACATAGGAGAAGGAGAAGGCGACCTAGGATGCCTAGAGTTCAACGAGTAAGAATGGTTACCTCTCTTGTCTTTGTAATTTCAATGTACATGCATTATCTAGAAGATGATAACTGTGAGGAAAGAAAACATGCCTAGGGGATATGACTGTGATGTGTGGGATATGACTGTGATGTGCGGGATGCAAGAACTCAGAACAATTAGTAGAAAATTTGTGTAATTGTATTTGAGCCTGGTGCAGACAGGAACTACCAAAGTGTAGTAATTGTTTTGTTGGATACCTAGGATGTCTGATGTTAAGCTCTCTATCGAGTTACATAGGAGTTAACCAAGACTTGATATCCACTCTGGATGGATTTCCTGTTTGGCTTACATGTGAAACTAGTTTTGGAATGCTTATACTGTAGTCAATTTGTTTACCATTGCTGTTTTGTTCAATAGCAGATTTTATAAAGTTTGCACCAACTAAGCTACACAATTGGCTTAAAAACTTCTGCTACTTTTTTTATCCAATCAGAGGTAAAACCAAAACCAATTCACTCGCACTTTATTTCCCACCCTTCGCACCAGCTACATGTACTTACTTCGAGTTTTCATTGGTTCATTTTACTGGCTGTGGCCTTTGCGATTGGCTAAGACAATTAGTTTGGGTTTGGTTTTACGACACTCAATTCATTTAAAAACCGCTCTATCATTGAAATACCAATTGAAAGTAGAAAGGTCTAAGAGAGATAAGGACTTATTATAAGCTCCTTGTTAGTTAATGTGGTTTTAACTTTAAGCCCATACTCTGTGAGCATTGAAATGATAGCCACCATGCAGCACTCATGTTTTAATATTTTGCAAATTAAAATGGTAGCAATTTTATTAAAACAAAAGCCTTTTTCAACATGCTGCTCTTGCTCTTGCTTGCACACTTAAACTTTTAATGTGTTTTAATTTTCCAATAATTATAATGTCTGATGGAATTAATTTCCTTTACAGTGTTCATCGTTCAGTACAATTACAGAATCAACTATGTCGCTCAACATCATAACAGTCACGCTAAATATGGGTAAGACTTAAAACCAAAAATATGTTCACTTTTTGTTACCATTGGTATCATTCTCTTGGGCATGCTTTTAATGGTTTATTTCCTTTTGTTTCCAGAAAAAGTTAATTTTCTAGGAATAAGTATTGTTGGGCAAAGCAACAAGAGAGGAGATGGTGGAATTTACGTTGGTTCCATCATGAAGGGGTGAGTTTAAAAATTGTTGCTTTTTGGTTATATGCAATGCGGAAAGAGAATTGAGTCATTTGTGATAGTTTGAAAGTTTGTCTTGTTAATGAACTCTTTTGTGCTTTTGCCAAACTGAATTCTACTTAAGGAATAGAAAACATGTACTGTGTTTCTATCAAGATATAAAAACACGAGTGGCAGTGTGAGAGAATGAGAAATGCTGTGGGAACACTAGCCAAAAGGTGAGTGGTTCCACAGCTTTTTTTGAGTTCTCCCAAACTTCCACAACTGTTTCTGTAACTCAATAGAAATACTGAGAACATGTTTTCTAGTTCTCTTAGAAAATTCTGTGTCGAGAAAAAGAAAACAACTTGTTCACTTTGATCATCAAAATGTAAATTCTCTTTTTCATTATGCCAACGGCTTGTGCTATTTCTGTGTTTCTATTAAGTTATAGACACACAATTTTTAAGCAGTTAGTGTGTGTATTTTCTTTGGGCTATTTTCTAAATGTATATAACTCAGTGTTATAGCATGTTCTGTAAGAGCATGATGCATAGTTCTGTACCTTCTTTTCATGTGTTTCTCTGTCTACTCAGGGGTGCAGTGGATTTAGATGGTAGAATAGAACCTGGAGATATGCTTCTACAGGTATGTGAACCATTTCCACCACTTTTGATTTAAATGGAGATCATTCCTTCTAGAACACTTCTGAGGCATGGCATGGCATGTTGAATGCTATGAGGCATGTACTCTTCTGATCTCTTGTCTTCCTCCTTCACAGGTCAATGATGTAAATTTTGAGAATATGAGTAATGATGATGCTGTACGAGTGTTGAGAGAAATGGTTCATAAGCCAGGGTAAGGAATAAGATTTTAATTTACTTCTCTGTAACAGCTGAAAGCCTTTTCCTAATGGTTATGTTTATAATTAATTTACTACTTGGAGTACCTTCCAATTTAATTTTGTCGCATGGTTGTGTCAGATGGAATTAATGTCAAGTTCAAATTTTGTGATGATTATACATCTGTTCCATATGCCCTTACCTGTACTCAATGGAACCTGTTTTTATTGACAAAGAAATTGTGGGGGTTATTCTGTTTAGAATTGCCCTTTTCCTTAAATACTCAATGCACTAAGTGAATGACATTTAATTTAGCACAATTTAGTAACAGTACATAGCTGTTATGTAGTCAGATACATGTAGAGATTACCTGGAACACAAATGTTTACTACACAATGCTGCATTTAAAATGTTGATTACAGGTCTTCCAGTGAGGGATGTTTCCAATTTATTACATAATTATTGTTTTCAGACCTATAACACTGACAGTGGCCAAGTGCTGGGATCCAACACCAAAAGGATATTTCACATTACCACCTAGTAAGTTAAAACCTTTGTTTAATAATACAATTATCTTCAGTCCTTTGATTTTGTTAAAGGTATGATTGAAGACTCTGTAATGCTTTATGTGTGTCCACACCTTTGGTTATAATGAAGAAATACCAGTGTTTCCTGTCTTTTGCTGGTTTACAACACATGTAACTTCATCCATGATCCTGTGTCTCCCATTTAACTATTCATCTCCATATGAAAGAAGAGTAGTGCGCCATGACCAATTCATTTACACAATAAACCCAAAACGCAAGGGAAATCTTTCCAGCCTCCATAAACTTTGTTTATTGATGTTTGAGAGATTTTATATCATCGTTTCTTCTTGAAGTCCACAAGATTGTCCTTGTATTTGTAGTTGTGGTCTACAGTGTATAAAGGCTAAATATTATTATTTTGGGGTTGAGAGGATTGTGTTCAGTGAGTGACAAGGCACGTCTTTTTTATGAAGTAAGAGAGTAAACATTGTTTCCTTGGTAGTGATATAAATTAAAATGTTTCCCTTTAGGTGAACCAGTTCGTCCAATTGATACCTCAGCATGGGTTCAACATACCACACAAATGACTCGTAAGTACGAATTCAGTAGCTTTTTGCTGCTGTACAAGATTAGTCTGCATTTCATATTTTTAATCTGTTCATGACATTGGTTTTAACTGAAGAATCTCTTTAATAACTAATCCTAGAGTTTGGACCAACAGCTCAATATGGAAAACAGCCAAACAGCCAGTCACTTAGCACAGTGACATCTACAAGTTCATCAATGACGAGTTCTTTACCAGAATCAGACAGTGAGTTGCTATGTGGTTCTTTATTGTGTTTTTATGGTGACTGGTTTTTTTGTGTGTGAATCAACAGGCAGACCTGCCAACTCTCC
>Ga0126339_10004013_pt1 | contig 10797 bp, 8 predicted proteins | sample OrbTmetagenome_2_FD_92532 | JGI IMG/M metagenome (GOLD analysis project Ga0126339, IMG submission 92532) | Coral microbial communities from Petempiche,Puerto Morelos, Mexico - Orbicella T R C metagenome | ecosystem: Host-associated > Invertebrates > Cnidaria > Coral | place: Petempiche,Puerto...
AATATTTAGCCTTTTTCAAATTTTTTTTTTCAGAAATTAGAGATTATTCTTCGACCACTATTTTGACCCAAAAATCCAAATTTGAAGAAAATTGCCGACCCGAAGGTATACTGTAACCTTAATTTGAAACCTAATAAGCTTAAAATAATTTTTAAGCTTATTATATTTCCTCCTTCTTTTATATTTCAAGTTTATTATCTTCTCTTCCCTTTTCAGCTACAGTTTTTGAAGATAACATATAAGCTGACTTACCTCGAAATTAGTATCTTTGAAGACAAACTGTCCATTGGGTTGAACACTCGCCTCGCTGACAACACTGTAAGACGACGGACTGCTTGACGTGGAGTCCAAATCATCGGCCACACAGGGCTAAAAGGAAAAAAAAATCTGGTAATAAATTGAACTATAACGCTTCATTAATGAATTAACTTACTGTTATTGGTCTTCTGCGCTTGCTTGGAGCAGCAGGCGCAGCGGCAGGGCTAGCTGCACGCTTCGCCTTTTTACTTCTGCTCGAAGGCCTACTCGACGCCATCTTGGTTAACATGGAAGTGAGGCAGCCTTTTCGTGGTGTATGTATGACAACGAGGCTGTCGTACTTTTCAAAATGGCGCCCGGGTGAAGAGTTGTTGATGTCGTGAAGGCAGTTGTCAAAGGGCGATTTTCTGGAATGTAATGATGTAGTTAACCAACTTTTACTTGAATGAGTGGAAGGGATCTTAGGAAGTTCGTAAACTTCCACAGAAGTGCCATCGGTGCCGCAGGTATGGATTAAATCAGGAACGAAAAAACCTATTTGGATAAAAAAATTAGGCCCTTAACTTTTAACTCAGTTTCACTGTTGGCGTGGAGAAAGAAGAAAAAATTTCCAGTACAACCAATTCCCACTTGATAGAAATAAAAAATGAGTTTATATCCGCATACCAGTGATGCTACTCTCATCAGGAAACTGGAGTTCTTCTGAAAACAGTCTGACAGTGAAAAAGCAATTTATTCCTGCAAACCAAACATATAAGTCTTTTATACTGATGTAGGTAACATCTGAAAGATTATTATTAAACTTTTTTTTTTTAATTTTTTAACTGATTTACATTTACAAACACAGTATACATAGGAAAAACTAAACAAATAAAAAGAGGAAATAATAATATTACAGCACAATACTTACTTACTTACAGTACAATATGATTTTATGCATAAATAATGTGTTAATCTTAGTCTCAAAAATATTTATTTGAATTTTAACTACTTGCTACAGTACTTAGTTTTTTTCTAAGTACATGCAGTAATAATCAATGAAAATCTAATACGATAGCAACAATACGTAAAACAATTTTTCATTTACATTTGCAGATAGTTCACTGGTAAATCGTTTTATAGAAGGACATGGCAGTAACCGATATAGGCCGGCTAATTACGACAAACTTCAAGCCATCGCTCAACTCAGAAAGGCAGCTGGTAACAAGACCTTCCAGAAGGTTGAAAAGATAACAAAAGCCAGCAAAGAGAAAAAGGAACAGCAACTCCTTCAGCAGCATAAGGCTTGTTGGTCAAAGGAGAAAATAAGACTTCATAGCTTACAGCGGAAACTGCAAAGTGATATTGATGCCTTACGGCCTGGTAGTCCTTTAGATTACAGCTCCATAAAGGAATTTTTCCAAGATCTAGAAATTTATGAGGAAATTCTTAGTGAGGATACCAATGAGTTTAAGAAGAGCACTATACAGCCCCTGTGGGATTTAAGAGAAGACTTGCAGTTTTGGCTTGGTGAAAACAGGGACAGAATTTTGATGGGTCAGTTGACAAGTTGATGCAGTAATATTGCTGTGCCTTTCAATAACACTGTTTAATCAATGCATTTATGTTTCGTTACTGTCAATCATCTTAGCAGGCCTCTTAGATAACAGAAATTTACTTTCGTGGGTCGAAAAGGTCATGTCTGTGGGTTGCAATTGGTCAGTTTTGATCCACTTTATTTGTACAATTTTTCGGGCTTGGTTGATTGCATCATAGATATGATTGACAGCAGCCAAAACTGGAATCATTAGCTTCAGTGCATTGTGCAGTTCCAGAAAATGTCCATAAGATGCTCCCCTCACAGAGGGGATTGGAATTTCCTGGGGGGTGGGGGATTCTGTAAGACGAAACAATTTTTCAAAAATGTATGAAACTTAATTGGAATTTCCAGAGGGGTGGGATGTGGTCTGATTAAAAAGTCCCTTCCATGGGGGAGGTATGGATATTTTCTAGATCTACATATTGTAAACTTCAGAGTTTGCATAGGCGTAATAATGACTTATTAATTCTTATGGGATCTAGTCAGCAACTTCTGCTGCTTCTGGTCTTTCCTTTACATTCAGGTGTTGCTGAGAAAGAACACTCAGAGGTTCTACAGGTTGTGGAATCAGTCAAGATGCAACAACAAGGAGTGATGGAAAAACTGCAAATGGAACAAAACCAGCTTGAAGAAGAACTTGATGGTATGGCGTTACATGAAATGGTTGGATCAGGAATGATATCAGACATTGTTACAGACACAGGAATTCCTGATGAAGCATATACCTTGGAGTGTCCTGACGAACATTTAAAGATGACTGTACTGGAAGAGTTTCTTCTGCTGGACAAAAAATATGAAGCTCAGTTAGAATACCTGAATATCAAATATCGACATACAAAACAGTTAGTACAAACATTACTTATAAATATGAGTAGTTTTGGGCAAGAAATCCCTGTATCTAAGGCCTATTCTGAATGTTGTGCTACTGCCATGCCAAACTAAATTCAAGAATTAAATTTGACTCGAGCACGGCATTAGCATGACATTTGAAACCACTTAGTTTGGCTTACTGAATTAAGTTTGGCACAACCATTTAGCATGGCATGTCTTGCCGTGCCATAAGGTAGTAGAACAACTTGGCTTCAAACAGCATGCTCTTGCGGTGCCAAACTGAACTCAGAGCCTGCTGCATCAGCTGCCATTGCTTTCTATCATTTAAATGGTCTTCAGCAAAGCAAACTTCTTCTAATCTTCGGCGTGACCGAATTAAATTCAACATTTGAAACCACTGGTGTTCTTTTGTCATGCCACTGCGTGGGCCAAATTCATTTGAGTTCAGTACAGCAGTACTTAGCACAATGTTTGTACTAGGCCTAACCTTCACTATTTATTAACAAACAATAATGTTGTTATTTTACTATATTTTAGAGGCACTACAGGAGGATGGTCAAAACATGATCATCTCCATTTTGTTCATCTAATGGAACAGTATCCACCTGAGCTACCAAACAGAAGGATGCTTTATATCGACAGAATGTTAAGAGAACTCTCACATAAAACTCGTTCACAGCTGGTAAGGAATTATGATGAAATCAATGTTTTGACAAAATTCTGAAATGTGACTTATGTTTTTACAAGGGAGAGACAAGGAAAAAAATTGCAATGGAGTAGCATCTCAGGCACAGGGAATAGTGACTGTTCCACTGCTCTCAAGGCTAGTCTGATAAGCCACCAAATCTAGTAAAGGTGAGGTCATGTCAGGCCAGTGGCTCATACAGCCAGAGTCTATCCTGGTTTCTGTAGCATGAAGCTCCCCCCTGAATAGGATACTAGTCCATCGCAGCGTTACCTCCCAGCATTAAATTTGCTGTACCCATTTATACATCTGGGTAGATCGAGAGAGGCACTGCAAGAGTAACATGTCTTGCCCTAGAACACAATGCAATGACCCAGGCCAGAGCTTAAACTTGGAACACTCCCCAGGCTCCAGATCCAGGCTCCAGAATGCTAAAGCATAAGACCACCATGCCTCCACACCAAATCTGGCAAAAAAAGACCTGATCTAGCCTACTCTCACTGATAAATTATGAAATGTTTTAGGTTGAACATGAAGAGTGGTTTCTTGCACACAAATTTTACCAAGAGCAATTTCACAGCACACTTTGTGCCTGGGCCCATGACAGGGAAGATCTGCTGACGAAAGTGAAAGCAACATTCGTTGATGCATGGGCAGCTTATGAAGAGGCTGCAGAGAAAGCTAAAACAAGAAAGAAACAGGAACATATATGCCAAGAACTCTATGAGAAGGTTTATCTGAGTTCATTGTTTTAAGACTTACTATAAGTAAATGTTGATTTTTAATTAAAACCTAGCAGGGAAAAATCTCATTCAAAAAAGGAAACATAAAAAAACAAGGAACAAGCCAATTAATCAAAAGTTGAAATGTTTAACTGTTCAGAAAAATGTATAAATTGACAGAGTGACATAAAAACTTGTGGTGTTGAAAATCAATGTATAAGTAATTTTTTTTTCTCTTGAGGTACTTGCATTCCGTGAGCAGAAACTTGAGGCACTAAGGCTTCAAGCTGCTATTGCTGCACAACAACAGGAAGAGGAAGAAGAACAACTACGAGCTGCCGAGGAAAAAGAGAAGAAACGTAGAGATATGCAACACAAACAAGTAAGATATTTAACAGGGTTAGTAAGTAGTATCAATTGATAAGATTGGTGAATTGTTTCAATTCTGACCTAACAACAGGCTCTTGAAATAGAGGCAATTTGTACAACTTCAACTTCAACTTCACTTTATTTTGCGCTTCAAGTTTTGTACAAATAAATTTGCACCCCTACCATCGAAAAATTTCACGTAATTTATTTATAAATTATTAAAAATTCTGTATTTTTTCCTCTCATTTTAAGATCCAGGATTTCAGGGAGCAGAAGGAGAAGGAAAGAGAAATTTCTGCACAGGAACAGAGAAGAAGGCTGGCAGAATTACAAGAAAAAATGGCAGAACAAGCTGTGTTAGATCGAGAAAGGTACTTTACAGCTAGAAATTACTTAAGTCCAGCAGCCTTTAAGACCTGAATCACAGCTAGATTATGCTAGTTATAGCTCAGTAACAGCATGTCGCTTTTGTCCACAGCTATTTTTATTCAATCGCTTTTGGGGCAATATACGCCCTTTTGCATGAAATCTTTCAATTGTCCCTATTTTTTGCAGGGTGCAATACCGCAAGGAGCAGTTGCAGTTACAGCAAGAAGCAAAGCAGCAAGCAAAAGAACTAGCTCTGGAACAAGAAAAGGAAAAACAGAAACGACTGGACAAACTTAGAGAACAGGCATGTGGTGTCATTGTTATGGTATTTTAGAGTATCACCACAGGCCCTTACACCGGTCAATCTGTATAATGTAAAATTCCAATGATAAACCATGTTAATTACTAAAGGCTTTAACTTTTTGCCGGGTATATTTTTGGGAGGGCTTAAAGGACCTGTCAGCTTCCACCACTTTCGATGCCATTGAATTATTGATATTGCAAGGTGAAGGGAAATCTTATTGCTTTACAGTAAGGTGTGTTCCTGAAAGTATGTTTAATTATCTTTAGTTGGTTCACAGTGATTTCCTTTTTTTTGACATGCTCCATATAAAATACAATTATATTCAAACTCTATCAAGTAAACAAAAACAAAGGTTTAGCTGACTAGGGTCCTTTAATATCACTTGGGCTCAATATTGGATCGAATTGTGATGTTCAAAACTAAGGCTTTTCTGTATGGGTATATTTTTTGGAGGGCCTAACTTTTATCACTTGAGCTCATTATTAGAAAGAATTTTCATGTTAACAACTAAGACTTTTCTGCATCCATGGCATTTTTTGGGAAGGGCATAATATCACTTAGGTTTATTATTGGAAAGAATTTTCATTGTGTTTCAAAAATGTTTGGGTTGATGTTACATGTATGTAAACCCTGCCAAACTTTATAGAAGAGATGATGCATGTAAAACAGTTTAGGAACACACAAGAATGCTGCACATAATGAGATAAAACACAAAGTAGGTTCTGTGTTTGCATTTGGGGGGCTTGTTATCAGAAATTTGGGGGACAGAGGGTGTGGAAATAACTGAAATTTTACAGTAGTTGGAAACTCTGCTCAAGTACACCTCTGTTCTGGTTTTCAATGTAGGTTCAAGTTCATGTAGAGGATGATCCCCACAGGGTGTTTAAACCAACTGAGGTAGGTGAAACTATCATTTGTGCAGTTTTAAAATAAGATCTGAGACTCATTTGTCTGTTAATGACACATATTTTGGCATTATCTGTTGAGATGAATCTAAACTCAACCTTTCCACACTATGAGATCCATTCCATTCATCATGGTTATGGTTATGTTCCACAGGCATCCCAAGCTCGTGTGGCCAGTATGTACGAGGAAGAACTTGACCTTCAGCATCCTCTCTATGCTGTCCATGGCTACGATGAAAAGCAGGTTAGATACGCCTATGCCACATTTCTCTTTTTTTGAACTTCCTCACCAAGGGACACTGTACTTCTTCCAACTGAATAATTCCTTGGTCTAGACAATGTGTCACATTCAATGTCATAAATTATAAAATGTAAAACTAATCTAGGAAACGTTTGGATGTATACCAGGGCTTTACTTGGCTGTAGCTCATTTCACTCCACCTATCTTCCCCCCAACCCCCCGCTACTAATGGGGGATCCAGATGTGCTCCAAGGGGGTAGGGCTAACCCCCCTGAGTACCTCCCGTAGTCCCCCCCCCCAAAGAAAGACACCTCCTGTTATGAAAACTGAAAGTGCCCCACAACGGCACTTAGCAACTGGAAGTAATTCAGATCTGCTTTCTCTTGCCATTAATATTGCTTGATGATCCACGGAAGAAGTGAAGAACTGCTCCACTACATGTACTGAGTTGTGTTCACAAGTGAATGCCTCATTTGATTGTGATGAGTTTACACTGCAGTGTTCTTCCGTTATTTTAGGTGGCAGGCGACAAAAGACTGAGAGTTGAGAATGCCCTGAGGGAAGCAGGGATCCATAATACTGATTATGCAAGATGGATTATGGCTACAATAAAACCACCCCACGAACCACGCAAGGATCAACATTCAACCCTGTTCAAGTATGAATGAAATCATTTCTTATGTAATATATCAAACACAAAAGAGCATGTTTGACCACATTTCCAAATGCAGAGAAAAGGTTTGAAAATATAGCACATAGCAGGGTGTTTTTGACAAATTCGAAGTGTTCAGAAATGTGGTCAAAAGCAACAATGAACATTTGGTTAGTTTTCATCCAGGCGTTTTTATTCTTGATGAGCTTAACCCACATGACAATTATGTTTCTTGAAAATGTAATTTTTCACTCTACAACAAAAAATTGGCATCCTCATAAACAGTCCTCTCAAGAATAATTCTACAGTTAAGGCTATAATCATTAATATGTGAAGTCTCTCTCTTGAATATAAAGCACTGCAGTGAATTCAAGTGGACTCTCATATCCAGTTTTTGTGTATCTGATTTTTGATTGAGGGGAGAATGGATGCCTTCGCCCTTTGTGACTCCATGCAAGCCTTGATGCACTCTCATATCCAGTCTTATCTGAACTGAAAAGGCTGCACATGAAAAATGGCTGTGACCAGGACTAATTTACTAACTAATCACTCCTTAATGGTGATTGATTTTCCCACAATAAATTTGATCCAGAGAATTGGACCAAATATATAATATAATTGACTCTTAAATAAAAAGACATCTGTCACTAATTTTAATATTGAGTGTCTTCAAAAACAAGGAATTTATCAGTGTTTGTTTTGTTTTTCATTTAGATATGACTGATGGGAGTGTAGAGATGCTGTGAAGATGTCAATATCTGTCATTTCTTCCTTTCCCATCAGTTTTTAAACTCATGAAAGACTTTTGGTGCATCAACTGCTTTAAAAGACCTATAGGTGTAAATAATTATTTATTATGAAACATCAAATCTAACTGGATTGGAAAAAAACAGTATGGGTTCAACATTTTCAAAAAACAAAACCTTCCCTGTTCACCCGAACATCCAACAAGGTTTTTATATCTGTGCATGAATTCATATCATTGTCTGTACATACAACATTATTAAATGAGTTCTTGACAAAGTTGGTTCCTAGTTTGTTATCAAATGAAAAGATGGGGTCCTAGGTAATTTCCTCACTTAGAGCTTAGAACTTAGACCCCCCGCCCCCCTCCCACAAACTTTCTTGAGCCTTGCAATGCATAAAATAAATTGCAGAAAATTGGGGAGTATGTACGAAGTACATGACCTAATTGAAAGTTTCTAAAGAGGGCAAGGCAACATATTCTAGGAAGGTCACCCTTCCTCAAAGTAAACCTAGAGATCCCTGCTAAAAATGCAATGATAAATAATGTACACTGATTTTATTGTTTTTACAAATTTTTTGATAAGACGGATTACATAAGAAATATTGTCTTTATCTGAAATGCAAGGTTCAAATATTAAAATCCTGGGTACCTTCCAGAAACAAGAAATGAAATACAGTACTGAAAAGTTGATTTCATTCTAAGTCAAATTTCCAATATTGAATTTCATTACTTTGTTTATGGGAGGAAAACTTGATGCAGTTTGACTGTAACTTTTATAATAACTTAAAAATATTTACACTTGTGCAATTTACATAAATGCTTGGGAAGGTTTTCTCTTAGCACCCTGTTCATAATCAAGTTGTCCATGTAAAAAGGTTGTCTTTGCAATTAAGTTCTTTTAAAAATGTTCCTTTCAACTGTTCTGCTTCCTGATAGTGCTTCCACTGCCCACATGTGATGCTGTGCTCTAAGTTACTTCCACTAGGGGTACAAATTTTGTCCTCTGTCTCAAGGGTTGCAACATTGAAGGCCACTGATGGCTGGTGTGCAGAGAAGGTGGCCTTAAAGTCCCCATTTTGAGAGGCCTTCAATAGGTGACACAGTTCATACATACACCCAGGCAGTAAGGATCCAGAAATCTCCAGACTGTATAACTAAAAGCAAACCGTACAAATCACTTTAGCTCTTTTACTGTCCAATTGTACCATTCAGAAATTTCATTCTCCCAACCCACTTTTTTCTCATGGAAGGGAAACGAGAAATTGGAAATTGATCACAACCATTTACCTGCTTCATTCCCTTGGCTTGTTGGTGTTTCAGAATGCCTTGGTTGACCCTCAGACTTTTTAAGGTAGCACCGTCAAATGCGACAGGAGCTAGAAGTGTTGGTGGCACTTGCGCTTGTGGTCCTGTATTAGCTGTTAAACTCTTGCAGTTGAGTAGGAAGTTAAATAGAGCATGTGTATCAGCTCCTTTCACCAGCACAGTTGAGGTTGGTTGTTGATCAATGGTTCTGAGGTTGTTTCTTTGATGCGGTGTAACAGTCTTTGGGTTAAGTAAGGGAAACTGTTCTTTATCGAGGCCCATGCTTTCTAGCCACTCTCGCTTGTCACTGTGCTCGTCATCAGAGCCATCCCCAGGCTCCCTTTCCTCCTCTTCATCTGAGTCATCATCTTGCGATTCAGATCCGGTCTCTTTCTTTCCTCTGTCTTCCAACTGTGGCATAGTGAAGATGACACCTGTACAGTAACGCCATGCGTCAAAGTGAGACATGAAAGCAATTGTGTGGTTAAAACTAGACAAGTTGTAGTTTAACAAGTCTAGGAAGGATTTTAATCCAAACAAATTCTAATAAGCTGATTCTATAAAGGGGACAAGATATGCCATGACCAAATGGCTTAATTAAGCTATTATTTTGTATTTTCTTGAGGTCTGATTTTTCTCATCGCAGGGTTCAGCCTATAATTTACAGACAAACACACTGCTAATGGGACATTGTTTAGGCCTAACACTTTGGTATCATTTGCAGCTCCCTGACTCTAATATACCCCAGTACCCATCCCCCACCTGCCCCGTCCCCGTCTCAATGGACACGCTCTGCGAGTCGCACAACTCTGCTGACTTCTATTTACCTTCGTTTCGAAGTGCATCGCGAAAACCTTTAGTCGTTGGTGTAATAAGCACTTGTAGAGCTCCATCTCTGTTTATTTCTGCAGCCTGAAAGAGCATAGTGTTTTGAATTCCAACCAGATAAAAATATGGACAGAAACCAACTCGCACCAGGTTGAAAACAGAGCGAAAACTGGACACCCAGTCGCTGTGAAGGGAAGAAGCGATTTCATTCGTAATTTGAAGGTCTCTTTTCGAACCACTTTTTCCATCAGCGGATTTTCGTGGGAAAAGTTCGAGCCAAGGTAGAGAAGGATGCGCCCATACTTTAGTGAAAGAACAAAATGACGAAGGATAACCGTTGATTGAATTTTCAAGTGATTCATCCGCCGAATCGCATTCCTTTGTTTGGCAGCGAACGAAGTTCAACAAGCCTTGACCCTCATCCCGTGTTTTAAGCGTTCCACACCAATTAAACGACTTGGAAGAAGTGAATCGTACTTTAGATTTTAAACTCCAATCTAAAGGAAAGCTTTCTGAACCTTCAACCTCCTCTGTCGGGGTTTCTTCTTCGGTTTGTTCTGCAATAGCGTTGCCCGTATCGAATATTTTTTCGCATGTATTTTCCTGTACAATCTTCGCTGATTGATGCGTGTTTCCTGAGATATTTTCGAGATTCTCGTCCAAACCGTCGAGGACATTAAAGAGCCTGCACTCCGATGTTTTCGCATCAGTAGTGAGATTTGGCTTTTTTCTTGGGGAACACCTGAAAGGATTCGCTCGCTTCAATGACTGAGTGCGGCCGTCTTGAACAGAGCCGTTGATCGGTTTCAGAGCATTTGAACTCCTAATCGCTGGGTTTTGCGTGGACTTCTTCTTCTTAATCTTCAACTTTATAACATTTGAAGGTTTTGCAAGCCGGATGGGTCCAGCTGGAGAATATTGTGACATATTTTCTAGTGATATAGTTCTTCCCAAAAACGAAAAACTCTAATAATAAGTTTTACAAATTCCGCGCCAAACGA
>Ga0126339_10004014_pt1 | contig 10796 bp, 17 predicted proteins | sample OrbTmetagenome_2_FD_92532 | JGI IMG/M metagenome (GOLD analysis project Ga0126339, IMG submission 92532) | Coral microbial communities from Petempiche,Puerto Morelos, Mexico - Orbicella T R C metagenome | ecosystem: Host-associated > Invertebrates > Cnidaria > Coral | place: Petempiche,Puerto...
CATGAACATTGAACAGCTATCTTAATCTTAATTTATTCAATTTCGCACCTCTACCATTGGTATAAATTAGTTTACTTTTCGCACAAATATGTTTTAACTTGAAAATGGTGCCAGGATGACACCGAAACGTCGTTGCTCAGTTTTTTCGCTAATCTTTATTGTTAACTGTATTTCTAAATTTAATCTTATAAGAAAAGAAAGAGTAGCAGAAATAAACGAGGAGCTTACACGTTTGCAAACTCAGGTTAAGGAAAGAGTAAGGGCGCGGCCTCTCTCGGAAAGCATCAAAGAGATCTTCAAAAAATATGGAGCGACGGTGACTGCTGTTGCCGCGGGGGTCACAATCGGGGGTTGTCATCAGTTCAGTTACTAAGGCTTTGAAAGCCACCAGCAAAGCTTTGGGGTACAGACTCAAAGAAATAGGTGTGAAGCTTGGTTCAGTGCTGCCGGGGCTGATCAGCCAGGTTGCGAGCCTTCGTTTCAAAACTGCGGGGCAAGTGATCAGCTATCTCGCCGAGCACACCTGGCTGCCGATTCTTGCTGTGGTGGCATTTTTATTCGAAAAACATATCAAAAAGCAGCCGGCTGCGGCCTAGCCACAGCAAAGTTAATGCACTGCCATGAATAGCAACGCCCCTAGCCCTACCACACCTATAATGACAGCTGTTTTGTTGATTTCATGTTGCAGCATTTTGTCCTTTTCCAGGGGCACTGAACCAGTGCTTTCACTTGTGGAAGCAGAAGCTGATTCAGCCTGTGCTGCTTTGTGATGCTGTGGCAAGGCCCCAGCATGAATCAGGTTGGAAGGATGGCTGTTTGGCAGGTTGATTTTTGATGGGCCGCCTTCCATCGTTTTCTGGCCCAGATTTTTTTGTCTGGATTCACCTCATTGTTCACCCCCAGTTTCATTCCAGCAACAGCCAGTTTCAGCCTATTGTTGTAACCAGCCGTGCTTTCTGTGTTGATGACCATTCTCGCAGGCATCAGCCACACCCCGGGGCACACTGCAAGGTTGAGTCTGACCTTCGCTTGATCCACCATCAGCTGATACCTTTGAATGCTCTGAGACAAGTCTGGCTGTCTGATCACATCTTCCATCAAAACCAGAAACTCGCTCTGGGCTTCTTTCACCCGGCCGCCTTCTCCAAGAATACTGCTGCACACGTTGACTTGCACACCCACGATGCTGTGTTTGGGTATGAAACGACAGCTGTGTTTTGGGCGAACCAGTCATACTGGGCCACGGCATCAGGCTCAATGAAAGAAAGCAGATTTCCTTTGCTTGCCGCTTTGCCTTCATCACTGAATTTACAGAACCCTCCTGGATAAGCGGTTCCTGTTTTCCTTGACCCGTACCCTGTCAAGCCAATGTATACGCTTCCCAAGCCCTGGTTTTTCCCATTGTGAAGTGAAAATCACTTGATGAATTTATTCCAAATTTGTCGCATATTCTTTTGTATGAAGCCACGTCAGAATGATTATCAGATTTATTGAATGTGGGATCGCCTGGCAAAGCGCTTAATGCCACCAAGCTGGTACAAAATTCGCCTGACCTTAAAATACATGTGGAATAGATAAAAAGCTCTTATTTGCGGTGGCAGTGCCAGCCCGCTGTCAAAGATTTCTCGAGAAATTCCACAGCCTTGTGTCGCACAGAATACAGCAAAGTTGAGTTGTTGTGGCCAATATGACATGTGGGGCCCACCCAGCCACTTCTTGGATTCGGCCGCCATGCTGTGCCTGAGTTTTGTTTGTTGGATGATTTCTCTGAATTTTGTCAGGAAGGTGTCTGGGGTCACGTAGATGTTTATGTTTTGGTCAAATATTTTCTTAAGGCTTAGCGCGGCTTCTGTGAAATCTACAGCTAGGATGGGCAGTACTATTTCAGTTTTCATTGGCGACAATTGATAGGGAAAGCCTGCCACGCCCATCAGACCGAGCGCAGCTTTCATTGACTGACTCTAAAAGTACCTGTCTGAACCAAACACGCTTTCAAGGCAACCTTTTCCTGCCTTGAAGAACATTTCTGCTGACACATTCCGCTTTTCATCAATATCAATTTGTGCCACGAATTGGTCTTTACCAGCATTCGGGAACTGTTTTGTGAATGCGGCCCACGCACTTGTCTGGGCTGCAGCTTCTTTGGCTTTCGTATCGGGCCTTTGCACCCATTTTTGAAAGTCCTTGAACGCGGCACTATCCATTTTGAATGTGCTTTATTTGTACAATATAATGGTGGTGCTTACGATTGTCACGTGAAATAACGGAGAAACTGTGTACTTTGAGGAGCAGATCCCGAAGGTACATTTCATCAGACTCCTCTCTTGCAGTTTGTACAACAGCTGGCACACTCTGAAAAACGAAGGTTCAGCTGAGTTGGGGGACAAAGATGCCCCAACTAAGCAGGTTTCTAAAATTCTTCCAGGGCATTACACTTTAGAGGGCTTGGCAAAAGAAATATGTGGCCTGTTCGCAAAATATGATTACAAACTGTAAACAGAAACAAATCAACCTGTTGGTCAGCTCGTAATCAAAAATTTTTGGTTAAAACCAATTACCCTTGAGTGTGATTTAGCTCATTTGCTTGGTATTGGGCGGAATTTAAATTTTATAACATTCGTAAAACAGCTTACATCTCCAACGACATATTTTATTCATTGCGATCTGCTTGACAAAACCAAAAACTTTTTAAACGGGAAGAGATCAGATGTTTTGGCTAAATTTGATATAAAAGGCTTGCCTTATGCAAAAGTAAGCTACGATTCTACCCCACAACAGGTGTTGTGTGACTGTTCAACGGATGCCCATGTAAATAGCATAACTGTCAGCGTCAAAGATGAAGATGGCAAGCTCTTTGATTTCAAAGGCTTGTCCCTGGAATTTGAATTGGAAATTAATTAACGCTTTTTATACCATGTCGTCTGCGAACGTTCTGCCCTCCACTCCTCCTGAAAGCTCTTGGGAGCCTCTCTGTCCTGTACTGACGGCACCGGCTGAAAATTTCCATTTGCAAAAGATCCACAAGATAGCCAAAGTTTTGGACCAAGAGGTCGGCCACTATCACCTCACGACAAAATACAAACGGCAAAAAACATTCATTAACTGGAGTGCTCCAGGCTCCAGTGTTCTGTCAGCACCATTTTCAAGCACAAGCTTTGGTTTGGCTCTGTCCATTGAGTGGCGTTGGCAGCTGTTTTGCTCTTGTTTCTTCAGGGCTAATAATTGTCAACAGGAAACTTGAAGCAAAAATTAAAAAGCATCAAGAGATTAACACACTCGCCATCGCCAAACGTGACATAATCTGCAGGCTGTTATCCAAAGCTTTGAATAACAATGCCGTGTCTGCCCACAGGTTTGACATCATTCTTTCCGAGTTTCAGCAGTACAACTTCCTGAAGGAACAACTCTGAGCCAAGCTGCTTCGCCAACCATCGAGCAGAAAGATTGTTGATGTTGACAAACTGGAGAAAGATATCCGCAGCAAAGTTGAAGCTGAATTGATAAAAAAAATAACCGACCCTGCCGCTTCGAATTGACATTTGAAAACACAAAGTTTCATTTGCATATTATAAAAACATGATTGTCAGTTTCCACTTGATGGTGTTTCTCGTGAATGAATATTTCACACCTGAGTGGCAGAGAAACATGCAAGATAAAACACGCAAAGTTGTTGACGCGCTTTAGTTTGTTTAAGGCCTTCAGACTACAGCTTACGGTTGCACATTCCTCTTGGCTTCAGTTAAAGCCGGTTGCATTCCTCTTGGCTTCAGTTGACGCCATCAGGAATTTTCAAGGACATCACAAATGTTGAAGACAAGAGGAATTTTACTGGCAGATTTCTCTTTTTTGCCAACAGTTTGCTAGAATATGGCATTTCTTCTTGGCCTGGTCAATAAAAATGATACTTTCACCTTTTTTCTAGGAAAAATCGGGCACGAAAAGCTGTAAAATATAGAGCTTCCACTAGAGTGAAAAAAATAAACAGCTGATTGCCTCAGGGCAAAGTATTACACGCTCAGACATGCTTGGGTAAACCATCACCCGCCTCTGTTTACATTTCTTTTGACAAGAGAATATTGGCGACCTCTTGTGGATTCATCAGTTTCATCTCGTCAACAACATTAGCAGGTAAAAATAATGAATGTTTTTGATCAATGGGGCGCATGCCACTCCGCCAATATTTTCTTTCCTTTGTGGACCTGAAAATTTTGGGCTTCTTTTGGTTTTATTCAAATGGCCCTTTTCTTCTGCGGCCCATTTTGTTATATGCAAATAGGGTTAATCTTCAATTGCTTTCTTTTTTGTCAAGGCCGAAGGCTAGCCTCGTTATACCGATAGCTAGCCTTGCAGCCAAAAACCCTGCTCCAAAAGCGGCAAAGCTCCTTAAAATTTTGTCAGACTCTTCTAGCTTTTCCAAGCAGACAACTATGGCTTTGAGGCTTTCATCTACCTCGGCCGCCTTTTCGATAAAAGCACTTCTTAGTTTCTCTCTCTCCTCAACGTTGGACATTTTATATCAAACCCTGCGTCTCATTTAATTAGCTTCTCCCACAATCCTTACACCTTTAGCCACAAAGTCCTCAATCCTTAGGTCTCAAAAAAGTGGCGCCATCTGTCGAGAGCTCAATCTCCACTAGCTTTTCCTTGGCCTGGCACATTTTTTTCCCAAAACTATTTTTGCAGAAGGTCCTCTCAGTCTCGCTTTCACAGGAAGGGGCATTTTGTATACATGAGACTGCAGACTGTTCAATTGAGCTTTTGGCATTATTATTCACTAGTTCAACCAAAACTCCATTACCTTTTTAGCCTAATATTCCCCTTCATAATCTTTTTGGCACACGAATGATACAAATTGAATGGGCAATCATCAGCAATTCTATTCTATTCATTGGCGGCTCATAATTCATTAGCGCAGTTTTTGTACAATCACACTTTTTAAACAGCCATATACTGTGTGCCCACAGTATTCGCTCGTTGCTATACTAAAGCAGGTGCCCTGTTCAACTGAAAAAAATTCTGGATCAAAAATCAAACCCACGCGAAGCAAGGCATTTTATGACACAAAGATTTGCTTGATCAAGGGCCACAATCAAGATCTGGGTGGGCAATCGGACCCACCTTACACGCATGTATAATGGTGATTCTGGACTCAAACTGGGTCTCAAAGATGCCGAGCAAAGAGAGTGCGTCTTATAAGACAGAGATTTGCTTGATTCAGAATCACCATTATACATGTGTGTTGACATAAAGAAACTTTGACAAGAACAAAACTAAGTTGTGATAAAACAACTAGATCGAGAACAGTTCACATGCACAAATGAAATATCACACCGCAATTCGTATTACACGTGACAACTGACGGTGAATTTTAATTAGATGTGTCAACATGCTGTAAGGGGTTAATGGGATTAAAAAATAGTTTTTCTCTTTATCTTAAAAAGTAAAAAAGCATTTTTTCCCCAATCTTTTTGCAAAATATTTATCTCAGTCTTCTCAATTTGAACAGCAAAAAAAAAGAGTTTTCACATTTTTCGTAAAAATTTACCTACCATGATACCTTAACGTTAACCCAGGATTAAAAGTTAATCTAAGTTTAAACTTTTGTCCAATATATTCGCTTTGGTTTTAAAAATAATTTATATTTACAAGGCTAAAAGAGGTTTAAAAAATTAAAAACCCCAAATGTTTTTGACACCAGGTCATCATTAGGGCAAGTAAAGACCGTCCCCTAATTGTGTATTTAATATATCAGTTACACACCTTCCACTGGGAACAATTTTGCAATGTAGCAATGAACCTGTCTGTTTAAAGATGGTTTCCATTGTTGGATCATTAGGCCTTCTAGGATTCTATGCTTTCCAGTGGATTGAGCCGTGCAAAGTATGTGCCAGCTAAGAGAATGCATAGACTGCGTGTGATCAGTGAGTGTTTTTGTCTTTAAGGTGGAAAAGGCTTTTGATCTGTCTTGTTTGCCACAGGATAATAAAAATGAACTTGGAATTTGTGAAATTGTTTAGTTTGGAAATGAAAGCTTTACTAAGGTTTTTCATTGTTATTACAGTAAGGGAGCTTAATGAAAACTTTGTTGTGTTCTTCAAAGAGGAAACTGGAAATTAAAACATCGTCTACAGGCGAATCATTTAGGGACCTGTTCACTCTTTGGGAAATAAAGCACTTAGTATATCCAGCATTTAAAAGAGATTTTTCAATTGTTTTGATTGCATTGTTAAAATCAGAAGAGATACTTTTGGCTCTGTGGAAGGCGGCAATGATACAATTTCTTTTCCATTTTGTGGGAATTTCCAACTTCCAATGTGTAGTTAATTTTCCCGATTTCTTGTAGACTTTGCAGTCAAATTGTTTTCATAACTGAAAGAAGTGTCAAGGAAATGGTCAGGATTTTCTTCCACAGAGCAAACAATGTTAGGATGGAAATCGTTAAGATGTTCAAGCAGAACATCGGGCTACCTTTCTTCTTTTGGAGAAACAATCATCAACATACCGATCATAGAACGGTAGGTTAAAGGGTCGGACAACATCTGATTCCAATTTAGCCATGAAGATATTTGTGATGACATTCACCAATTCGTCTGTAGAGGTGGCCATTGAAGTGGCAGGTCTTTTTCTTCTTCTTACCCTGATGATGACCTAGTGTCGAAAACGTTCAGTGTTTTTTTACTTTTTCACCTTTTTCAGCCTTGTAAATAGGAATTATGTTTAATCTTTTCTTGTGTAAAATGTTTTTCACTGCTTTTGTTTTGTGTGGTTTGAGATTGACCAAACTCAAAACAGAAGGGCAACCAACATAAACAGAAACCTTCACCTCAAAGTTACAAAACTGAAATCAAAATTCTTGCTTAACCTGGCTCAGGGCTCCACTTTTAGGCTTGGCTAAATCTATTATTAGCAATTCAACTCCTAGATAGTGACATTTAAAAACAGCATTCCAACCGAATGTAATAAAACTAAGCATAAGACCACAAGTACGCATTGCGGACCTATTTTTAGATGACTTCTTAGGTGTATATTACATTTTATGAGTCAAACAACTGCTCTAAAAGTTGTTCTTTCAAGGGGCAAGAGGGGATCCGGAGAGTTAAAGAACAATCCCCTGTGACAAGGGGCACTGTTACAAAGCTCAACAATCATTTTGTGAGTCACCGAATGATCCAGTCAACCATGGACATAGTTATGCAACAAAACAACAGCAACAATAGTTTATTTACACCCCCTGAGGGGGCTTTTCAGTGACAATACAAGACAGCTAAACTAATAATTATTGAGTTAAATGATGTGGCTTACAATTCAATCAAAAGGGAAAGAATGCGATAAACATTAAACAATAATCATACAACATACAATTCATCATACAACAACAACCAAACAAACATGGAGAACGTTTGACAACACTGCAATCACTTTCCACATGCAATAATTACCTTCACTCCACATTGCGTCCTCTCCATCATCTCTATTGTCATCACCTTCATAATCATCATCAGCATCACTATTATCCTCCTCATCCTCATTGGCATCGTCAGGCTGCTGAATACAGTCAGTTTTGAGAACAAATGGCTTGAGCAGTCGTATTTTTACTGTGCAAATAGGATTTCCTCCAGCAGATTCTGCCTGCCTTTTCCTTTTCTTTGGAGGGCTCCAGTTGCTGCTTTCTGTTGTATCACAAGATCCTGGGATTTTCTCTTCCACTACATATCCTGCCTGTTGCAGAAACTGTCTTACCCTTCTCACACTCTTGACATTCACCCTTAACTCACTCTGCCAAAGCAAACAAGAAAACAAGAAGAGTACTGTTGTCAAACAAATACTTGCAATCATTTGACAACAGTTCATCATACACCTGTATGAGGTACTAACTTGTCTTGTTGGATATAGTGTCATAATCTTTGAACTGAAACTAAAGCCAAAGCAACAGATGACAATGAATATGAGACAAATTCTGTTCAAACTGTACTGAAATGTTGGTTAGCAGGCTATGACATCATTTAATGGATTAGTCATTCAAGTGGATATTATTAACCAAAATATTTATTTAGAATGCCACTAGACATGAGATTTTTGCTTAATAATAAAATTCGAAACTTAATTACAAGCACTGTCAACTTTTTTATGCTAATAGTATACAAAAACTGATTAAATTTGGCCTTTTGATGATGGCTGATCAACAGCAAAATTGGTGGCGATCTTGGCAGACTAGTGGATTATTCCACCGTGTCTCATTCTGAAAACATCTCAAGACTCTGAGATAGTAAAAAAGATTTACCCTTACACATGAGTTCAGACTTGATTTAACCTTTTTCTATCAATTGGATACTTCAGGGATATTCCTACTCAAGCAATCAAGTGCAATGTACAAAGTTCTCCATGTCGCAAACTGACCAAGTCACAAAGTGGAATGACATTCACGCCTAGTTAATGTGGTTGATTTGTTGAATATTCTTTCATATACTCCTAAAGGAAAAATTTATTAAGAGCAGTTGTGCAAAACTCCCAAGCTGAACATGGTGACATGGGTGACAACATTATTTTTTGTCTTCACCAATACAGTTGCCACTCACATCTTCAATTGTAAGATTGTTTGGACAAGAAAGTGACCTAGACTTTTCATTTTTTTAAATTTTTTTTTGCCTTTGATTTTTTCTTTCTTATCTCTTTGCTCCAGTTGTTGACCTCCTACTGGGCTTGCTTCCAATTCAAGAATTCCTGAGAAGGCATCATCAACACGGGGAATTCTTACCACAGAGAAGCCAAATCTAGTTAAGGAAATTTTTATTCATATTTCTTTTTCTTTCATGTCGTGTTCCCAACATACGTGGCACATGGGAGGTGCAGTACATCAGAGTTCACCAGTTTAACCAAAGTGAGGCACAACAGTCGCCAACTAGTAAGATCTATTGAAGATCTGGCTGGGCCGTTTGTATACCACTTACGGTAAAAACTAGAAATCAATAGACAATTGTTGAGTAACAAGAGGCTCACGGAACAACAAGCTAAATGGAAATGAATAAAACTATAAGAAGAGAAAATAGAAAACGACTTACATCTGATCTCTAACACCGGGTATGAAAAATGCCAAAGAAAATAGCTCCAAATACTCCGAGTTAAACTATGAAGGGCTCCTGAAACATGTGACTCCCAATCGACTGAAACGTGCTCAGAAATATATCTACAATGATGAAACACCCAGAGCGGCCATCCAAGAAACATAAATCAAACATTAACTAAATCAACGATGGTTGTAGCACAACGGAAGTGAACAATCTATAAAGGTCCAGTGTTTATATCTATGTACATGAGGCTGCATATTTAATGCTCAGTTGATCGGCATGACCCCATCACTCTGATCTGGGTATCATAAGAAAGATCTTTTTCACCTGTAGAACTTGAGTATAAGTGATGCCAATTTTGGTCAAGGGTCAGGCATCAATATATGTAGGTTAAGGTAGACAGCCGTTTTGGAGAAAGGACGTCCAATGCAATGCCTTGACATATTATAGGTGGTGATAGTTTGCTGTTGTTCAATTGGAGATTACTGAATTTCAAAACAAACTGCAAAACAGAAGTCATGGAAAAGATGTATCATCATGCTAGCTTTGTCTATGGTGCTGAAACATTGTGAACTTCAATAAAGCAACGGAAAACCATCAACCCCCACAGTACCTGTCAGGATTATTTTACACTTTTGTAGGATACCCTTTCTCAAAAGTGCTGTATACTAAACTGTAACTATCTAACACTAATTTTGGAGAATAGGAACTGTTCAGCTCAACTCATTAATATCTACCATGTGTAATGACTGGACAAAAATTTAGAGGAGGAAAATTAGTAGGTCACAACATTATGAAGAATAAATCAAGTGGAAACAAGAGAATCTACCACACCTCTACACATTATTGTATAAAACAGGGGTGTCATTAACATTTTCAGCAGGAGGGCAACTGGTTTTCACAGGTAGGCAAAACCTTTTTGAACTGAACTTCTTTGTGAGAAAAACTTTCCAGTAGATGGCCAAACCAGGAGGGCAAAATCATCCTCACAGCTGGTCAATTTGCCTGGTGCCCGGCTCTTAATGAAAACCTTGATAAAAACAGTGATGTCAGAAAGTACATAGTTATCCCACAAAGTCAATTTTGGCAGGAAAAAAGCTTATTTTATTGGTACAGTTCCCGGGAGGGGGGGTACTCCCTTATATCAGCTATATAGGTATGTGTGGCTCCAAAGGGTATGGTTTTTCAGCCATTTTGGTCATGAATAGGGTATCGATTATAGCTGATTTTGGCCATTTTGGTCATAAATAGGATATGATTTTTGCACTCTAGCCTTGATATGGGTATGTTTTTAAGAAGAAGCCACTTTTTCATCATAATCGAAAAGAAAATCAACAAACAGCCTTCACAAATTATGTTTATGGTAATTTAACATTGGTTTGAACTAGGGAATTGATTATAACGCAGGTCTGAAACAAGGTTTTGATTAAAGGGTCAGGTTATAAATAGGGTTTTGAATTTTTTGTCAGGTCATAAATAGGGTAGGGAATATCGCAGATTTTGGTCATAATAGGGTAAGGGTTTTGGGAGGCGCGGTGGCCTCATGGTTAGTGCGCTCATCTCCGGATCGAGCGGTCCGGGTTCGAGGCCTGGCCGGGGACATTGCGTTGTGTTCCTGGGCAAGACACTTTACTCTCACAGTGCCTCTCTCCACCCAGGTGTATAAATGGGTACCGGCGAACTTAATGCTGGGGGTAACCCTGCGATGGACTAGCATCCCATCCAGGGGGG
>Ga0126339_10004015_pt1 | contig 10792 bp, 9 predicted proteins | sample OrbTmetagenome_2_FD_92532 | JGI IMG/M metagenome (GOLD analysis project Ga0126339, IMG submission 92532) | Coral microbial communities from Petempiche,Puerto Morelos, Mexico - Orbicella T R C metagenome | ecosystem: Host-associated > Invertebrates > Cnidaria > Coral | place: Petempiche,Puerto...
ACCGGCTTTGGGAGACTGAGAGGTGGCCGGAAATGTGGAAGAAGGGACTGATTGTCAAGATATTTAAGAAAGGTGATTTGCGGGATTGTAACAACTGGAGAGGAGTGACTTTACTACCCGTAATTAGTAAGATATTCTGTAGGATGCTGCTAGAGAGGATCAAGAGAGGTGTAGACAAGCTTTGAAAGGAGCGGGCTGGGTTTAGATCAAAGAGAAGTACAACTGAACAGATCTTTATACTAAGAAACATCTTGGAGCAGGCAAATGAGTGGAGGGCGGGTCTGTATGTGCACTTTGTGGATTTTGAAAAAGCCTCTGATTCAGTACACAGAGAAAGCCTATGGAACATCATGAAAAGCTATGGGATACCACATAAGATGGTGAGAGTGATCGCAGGCATATACCAGGGCTTCGAATGTGCAGTTGTTGATGGAAGTGAGACATCAGAATGGTTTAAGATCAAGTCTGGAGTAAAGCAGGGGTGTGTGATGTCAGGATTCTTATTCTTACTGGCCTTAGATTGGACCATGAGGGAGACAACAGCAGACAAGAGAAGAGGAATACGGCGGAATTTCACAACGGTGCTGGAGGATCTTGACTTTGCGGACGATACTGCACTACTGTCATCCAAGATTAGCGACCCGCAGGAAAAGACTGGGAGACTAGCAGAAGAAGCAGCCAGAGTAGGTCTCAAACTTAATGCAAGAATGTGTAAAACACTGAGGACTGAGTTTGCTCATAGTTCAGAGGACGTCGTGGTTAATGATGAGGAAGTAGAAGACGTTGAGGAATTTGTATACCTAGGTGCTACAGTAAACAAAGAAGGAGGAGGCAGTAGAGATATTACGAACTGACTGCAGAAGGCACGTGGAGCATTTCAGAGACTAGGGAAGGTATGGGCAACCAGAGGAATAGGCAGGAGAACCAAGATACGCCTATTCAAGACTTTAGTTCGACTGGTCCTGCTATATGGCTGTGAAACATGGAAGATCATTAAAGCTGATGAACGAAAACTAAACAGTTTCCAAAGCCAGTGCCTGAGACGGATACTGAGAATTAGAATGCAGCAAAGAATTACAAACAAGAGAGTGGTTGAAATGGCAGAGGTCAATGACATAAGCTGCAAGGTACGACGAAGAAGGTGGAACTGGTTGGGACACATACTCAGGAGAGAGGGTGCGAATGACTGCTTCACAGCATTGGGATGGACACCAGAAGGTCGAAGAGCGAGAGGCAGGCCAAAGACAACTTGGAGAAGGACGGTGGAAAAGGAAAGAAACAAGGCGGGGTGAAAGAGCTGGGAAGTAGCCAAAGTGGTGGCACGGAACAGGGAGTGTTGGTCGGAAAGTGTGACGGCCTTATGCACCTACTGGCGCGACGAGAAATGATGATGATGATGATGATGATGATAGCTAACTAGCATTGCATTGTAAATCTAGACTATCAACTGCGATTGAAAAGAGAAAAGTTTCTTTGGGCTGTTGCACTTTTTATAACTAATCGTGCCTTTTTGTAGGCTCAATTAGGCTGCTATTCGGGAAAGGAGCCCATGCTCCTTCCACAAAGTCTGTAGACCAGACTCGAGAGAGCGGCAGAAATCAAGCCTAGTTTTTTTGGTATGTAGTGGTATATCAGGTGAGTTTGGTCGAGCCATGGTTCATATTTCAGGGAGACAAACTCAAGCCAAAATACCCATGGTGAGATACGCAACCAAAGTGTACCAAAAATGGTACAGTTAGATATTTACTGTTTCCAAATTAAATCACATGACCATGATATTGTAGCATATCAGGTCAGTGACTTAATACATGTGTATTGCAGGATGTCAAGACAGTAGACACAGCTTCTGATTGGCTAGTAGCTAATTTGGCTTACGGTAAGAGGAAATACATTCGCATATTTGACTCCCTCGTTGCTTCTTCCTTTGCTTGTCAGCCACCACATTCAAAACGGGTAATAAATACCATCAACTTCTTTCAGCAACATTCTCGCAAGTACATTCACACACAAAACTACTTTACCTTTCTCAAGGCTTCCATTCTCTCATATCCTTTTCCAATCCTAGCAGCATTCATCTGAGTTGCCAACAGGCGAGCAAGATGGACGACTTGAGCTTGTCCGCCTGCTGCGGCAATGGGAGTGTATGTGTCATGGAAGTGGGATGGAAGGCTGTCTGGGAGGGCTAACATGCTAACCAGCACCAGGTCTGTTACTGTGTCTTTGTTGAGTCTGGGGATTATATCCTGTGCTGTCATTTCAACAGCATCTGAAGTGGACATTGTCTCCAGCTCTTCAATCTGAAAATGAGATAAAACTCCACTGAACACAGTTCAAGTATTCTGCTTAAGTGAGAATAATTTTTGTAAATTCAATGAAGTTCAAGTGTTTCAAGTCTCAAAAGTAAACAAAAACTCCAGTCAGTCTGATATCAGTATTTAGATTTAGGTGAATGTTTCAAAAGATCTCAACCATACTCAACAAGCGTTCAATAATACATGTGGTGTAAAAGTCTAAAAACATCTCTAAACAACATGTACAAAACCATACTTACATCGAGCTTTTGTTTTTTTGTGGCCACAGCTTCTGGTTCAGGCCTTGAAGACAAAATGTGTGTAGAAAAGAACATTATTAGTACTGCACTATCGTTTTCCTCCATAACCCAGCTACCTATATAGACATCCTACTTCCATGTTCAATTTCAAGAGACATCTGCCATTTAACTCCAAAACGTTCCACATGATCATATGAAAATGAAGCTCTACAGGTAGCTTCAGGTAAAGGTGTTACAGTGGAACCCCACCATACATCCACCTCATTGTTACGGCTCTTTTATTCTGGTCCATACACAAGCTTAGTCAGTCTTTTTTTTTATTTAAAGAACCCCTTTAACACAGCCAGCCTGTTAATACAGCCAAATTTTTGTGGCCCGTTGGTGACCAGATTAACAGGGTTCCACTGTAATTGTGAACAAAACTTTTAAAACTCTGACCGATCAGAGATGCTCTAAAGATTTAGAATTTACTACATCAAATCTCCAAATCTTAAGATTGGGGAGGTCTCATTGCACAAGGAGAGGTGTCCAAATATGGAAACTCGCGTGAACAAAAGACTACACCTTGAAGGAATTCTACAAAGAAATTTGAACAAACAAAACAGTAAGTTCCACTTAGATTAAACCTATGTAACACACACCGTTTTTTCTCTGCACTGACTTTTGGCATGTTCTTTTGAAGCTGTGGAAATTAAGACAGTGCAAAAACATCATCTCAATGGAGTGGTGAAAACAAAAACATATTCACAACAATCATAAAACAAAACTTTCAGAGCCAAAACTTTGATTTCTTTGAAGTATACCAACCTCAGCTTGTGATGCTCCAAGATCTGTTAAGAGCGTTGTGATCTGAGGGAGAAACTCAACTGAAAAAGAAAAACAACACACAAACATAGCAAACAGATGTTATTTCTTTCAAGAATAGATCCCACATCAGGATTATCTACAGCAGCAAAAGACTTGGTCTAATGTTAGCTCTGGAACATATTTATTTAGTGGTACAACGACAACATAACTGATAAAAATTTTTCTTTATTTTTTTACCATATAACATATTGATTTTGCAAGAGAAATAAGAGGCAGAGCAAATCATGGAAAAAAACAATCACAGACTCATTGAACGAGGTATGACCAATTTATAAATATACTAGTTACAGTACAGCCACTCAGGCCTCTTACCAGATGATGGATGCTTGAGTAAACTCATCAGATGAAGCTAAAGGGACACAGAAAAAAAGAGAGTTTAACAATGCCAAAAGAGAACATATACATATGTATCTTTGTTACTGTGACTTTAAAATGATAGCCTATTATTGCTTTTGACAGCATACTTGCACTCTCTACATGGGCATTAAACATTTTTGCATAAAATACACTCAGGCAGTGACTCAAAATGACAAATTTATAGGAAACAAATTTCTGAATCAGCGAATGGTTCATGATGTACTGTTGAATAAAACTTAAGAAAGACAGGATCTATATGCATTTGACATGAAAGATAGCTACAGATCAGAACTTTTTGATTTGTTGAGATGCTTTCTGCTCCCCTAGTTTAAATTCAATGATTACCTTGAGATTTTTCCTCACACTGCTGACTTGAGATTTGCTCAGAGAAGTGGGAAGATTAGCTGTAGACCAAGAGATAAAGGCAATATTAGAAATACACGTACCTGGTCACTATAGGAAGCACACACAATAATTTTATTGTTTAATAAGTATGCACATTTAGCAAATACAACCAACAGTACATTGCTTTAAAACAGGAAATGCTTTTACTCTGTTTGACTTCCTTCCTGGGACACCCAGGGCTGTCATTAAGTTTTAATTTGCCTGTAGCATTGATCTTGACACACATAACTAATTTATTATTTTATGGATGAATGTTTCAGCTACAAGTAATTTCACCCATAGTATGAAGGGCCCATTAAGCATGCTCAGCCGCAATGGTTGCTATGGGTTACAGCCCTTGTTGACAGCCCTGACACCTGACCGAAACTGGTTTGACCATCTCAGAGCAGGAAAAAACCCAGGTTCGATTACCCCTGGCAAGTGAAGTTTGCTCTTGGGCAAGTGAAAATGGAAGTTTGGTTGTCCAGTGGGCAAGTAAAATTAGCCTCTGTCAGTAGTCTTGTTAGTCATAATTTCTAGTTGAAAACAATTTCAAAACTTAGGACTGCAAGATGAGTAAAACAAAGAGTCGAAAGCATGGACAACCAAGAGCATACGTGTACTTTGCTCATGTTTGTCCTCTGTTATAGCCCATCACTGATTATAGACGGTACCTAGAATTTTAAAATGATTTAGTTGATAAGACATGAACATAGTGTGCCTATTGGGCAAGAAATATTTTAGTGGGGGTATTACTGAAAACTGAAATGTACTGGCCCACTGGGTAACTGGATTTCAAAATGTTTTTTTCCTGCCCTGCATCTGGAGGAAAGCTTTTCTTTTAGAGAAGCAGTTCAAAAAGTTTTGCCTACCTGTGAAAACCAATTACCTGTCCTGCTAAAAATGTTAATGAAATTCAAAATTTATGAGATTGAAATAAAATTGAATAATCATGCTCCTACCATGAAGAGACTCAAATGCCTGAACAACAATCGCCATAAAGGCAGGTCTTTGACGAGCTATGGCTGACAGAGATCCAAGGGCAGCCATCAGGTTCACACTAATAATAATACAAAAGTTAAGGTTAGGTTTGTAATGCTCGTGTACAGGCCAACAAAACTCTCTCACAGTTAACTACCATTACAATTGGTGTGCTTTTTTCCTTTGCATTTATACATGCTCCTGTTATATGTGAAGTTTAACAGCCTCTAACATCTTCATCTGCAGGAGAATATAAATACTCCTCCTGGTCAATTCATGCTAAAAAAAACTGGAGATAAACATCAGCCTGATGGATTCTTTATCTGAACAGAGACTTAACTAGTGTCACTTAAGGAAGTTTCATTGTGACTGAAAATGTACATCACATCAAAAGGAGGATACTTGCCAAAGAAAGACACCTGCTGTACCTGAGATGGAATGTGTTTCTCAGGTACAATTAGGTATCTGTCTAAGGTATCCAAGGTGGACACTTCTCTCACGCAGACACTTGTCTAATGGATATGGACTTGAGTACACTTCATGTTATGAAGGAATAATAAGCAAAACAATATTCTGAGAAACAACACAATGGCTTTGAGAGGTTCCTCAAACATCACAGTTCATATTCATCACTTAACGTAGCCATCAGGTCTAACCTGGAGATGGTATGAGAGGCAATCAGAGTAAGCAAAGATTCCAGAGTTGATCCACCTTCTTCTCTTAACTCTGTCATTTTGACTAAAGGATGATTTCTGGGGACTATTTCCAGTGAGATGTCTGCCTCTCCTTTTTTCAGTGACTCTGAATCCTGTAGTAATGCACAAAATTGTTCAGTCAATATTTAGAAGTTTAGGGGAATGTTCCCAATTCCCAGTTCCCAGCATGTCCTTGTAGTTTCAGCTTGAAAGGTGAAAAAATGGGTTAGTGACTGAAAAAGAACACCCACCTGAGTTTTGAGCGACTGAACAAGAACAAGCATCTCCATAAACTTTATCGCATGAGTTCTGATTCTGAAAATAGTAAATGAGAAGTAAAAAGTTAGAGCACCCACCCAACATCCAACATGTTAGGACATAAGGACTATTGCACCTACATGTACATTTTGACTAAGAACTGTGACTTGCTTGAGGCATACTATTCTGACTGTTCTGGTAACTGTACCAACCTCTGTGTTCACTTGGGGAGCAGCTGGCAATGTTTGTTTAAAGGCAAAGGTTTGGTTTAGACCCTTGAAAAAGTGAATATAGTGGCTATTATTTTTTTATAAAACATCCCCTGTTTCAAAGCTTATCAAGACAATGCATGACTGTCTACTCCTGTCCCAGGTTGCTTCTCTTCCACAGAAGTGAGCTCCATCTATTTACTACATAACTGTTCTTACCCATCATTGTCAGACTCCAGCATGTCTATGATCTGTTCTTTGATCGTGATGAGAAGCTACAAAGAACAAAGTTATGAAGAACTGCATTGGTAAAGTCTGCATCAGGACAGTTGTCCCATACAGACAGAGCTTATCCTGGTTTCTGTAGCATTAAGTGACCAGGAGGATTTCTTCTCCCCCCTGGATGGGATCCTAGTCCATCGCAGGGTTACTCCAAGCATTAAATTCATCATACCCCTGGGTGAAAAGAGGCACTGAGAGAGTAAAGTATTTTGTCCAAGAACACAATGCCATGACCTCGACCAAGGCTCAAACTTGGAGCACTCCATCTATGCCTCCACTGATAAACTGCATTTTATTAATTTAAATTAATTATAATAAACTGCATTTATTAATTTAAAGTAATTGTGATAAACTGCATTTCTTAATTTAAATTACTTAAAACACATAATTTATCCAGAGCACACTTGCTTAGCCATTATAGAGCTCTTACCTCCCACATGTGTTCCAGCTCTTCTGATATTGCCTTGTGCTTGCAGATGTACTAAAACAGCATAATTAAAGTATAAATTCAAATACTGAAACAGATGAACTGTACAAGTATGAGACAAGTACACAGTAAGTAAAATCTACAATTATGGGTGAGGAATGCAGACTACACGGCATAAATTATAATAAGGCGCACATTTTCACTTAGATCTTATTATTCTCTGTGTGCGTTAGATTAGTACCCTTTAGGGATCAACCAAAGCTTCAGCAATCAAAATGAACTAAGACCAAAAATTAACTTCAACATGCACGAACGAGTAGTGTATTATGGAATCCACCAACCTGTAAAGCATATTTGTACAACTGTGTCACACACAACATGACTCTTTTTTGTACAGCAACATTGTCATCATTTAGCATGAATGCCAGAGTGCTCTGCACTTTGCTCAGCAGCTCAATGTCCTTTTTGCTGTAGGTTTAATTTGCAAATGAAGTAAATTATTGCTTGTGAGCCATCAAGACAAGATACACAGTGTATATATGTTCATAAGCTTGTTCCAGTTATACATGTAAGAAAACATGAACAAGAAATAATAATATTCCAACTGCATTTTTGTACTGTGATTGACTGCATTAATTTTTAGGTCATCCATCGAGTCTCGACCTGTTGTGGAGAAGTGAAAGACAGCAAACCAGTAAAACAAAAATAAATGCTAAAATACTTATACTTTTGACTTACCATGCTTCCTCAATAAATCCAACCACAAACCTACGCACATCTGCTGATCGGTCTTGCTGGAAAACTAAGATTTCCTGCATGTGGTAAAGTGAAAATAATAAAGTTTATTAATGCTATTATTTCAGACCCACATTAGAGAAGTCATGGTTTTCTCCAGCAGACATTTCTTTATATCACTTTAGTTCTTACTAACTTAAAACTGAGTCAGGGCTCAAGTGAAGTGACCACAGAACAATCAAGCCATAAAAACTCCTTTTTAAATTACCCAACCCGTTATAAAACCTTCACACTTATTAACCCCATCCCCTTCCTCTTTGGATTTTATTTTGCTGATGATCTTAATGAAAATAATTTAAGAGATGGAGAGTGTTTCACTCATGAAAGCCTTCACGAGCTTAGATATGCATGAATCATTACAGTTAAATTATCTGCATATTCTATCAGTTTTTCGTAATCAGCCTTCTTGTAATGGTTACTGCAGATTTTTAGTTGCAGTTCCATTTTGCTGTAACTCTCTTGAGCCACCGGGTAAGTGTTAGCCATCAGGCATCGAACTTTGCTTATGTTTTTCTTTTGTTTAGTTTCATTTTTCATTCATACCTTGGTTAATATTTCTAGGTTTCAAAGTAATAACCGACGAATGGAATTAAATTGTGACTTAAGCGTTGACTGATACTATGATAATGGTGAATTGTAAAGCAAGCGAAACAGAGAGTCTCTGCATAGTTACGGGTCTAGCACTGGATGAGTACACAATACATGGGAATGAAAAGAAAGGAGCTCAAATGTACAAGGGTAGTTTATCAATTACTTACATCCAAAAAATTATCCAGAAGTGTGGGGTCTTTATTGACAATGAACTCTTGCACCTGTAAGAAAGTGCCAATACTAGAATTAGGAATATTATACATGACAAAAGGTGCAGCATGTTGGTATAAATGCAACCTTGCAATATTATTCTTGCATGTAATGCTGCATACAGTTGAATCCTGATTTTTCAAACATCCAATGAAAAAAGATTTGTTTGAAAATCAGAAATTACAGTGTTGACTGAGGTGAGAGAAAAGACTTTTGGTCCACGCTATCAGGAGGTTCAGGGATGGTTCAGGAGAGTAGGAATGGTGCAGTGGTTAGCTGTTGCTGCAGACCAAGCACTGCAGTGGTGAGGGCCCTTGGATTCCACCAATGTGGCCTGGGTTTGATACCGGCATGTAATGATATCTGGGTGCAGTTTGTTATTTGTTCTTGCCCTGCTCCGAGGGTTTTTCTCAGGGTACTCCAGTTTTCCTCCCTCGAAAAACCAACGTCTCCAAATTCCAAATCAAGGATGAACTGGCACAAAACGCAAAGCGCGCCATTTTTCCCATCATTGAAATGGGGGAGGGGTGGTCTTAATTTTTCATTTATATTGTCTAAGATTGCAGCTAAGGCTGATGTGGCTTCCTCTCTAAACATTGTACAGTAATTTATTTATTTTTATTTTAGGTTCGAAAAAATCGAGGGTTTAAGAAATTGGGATTCCACTGAACATGTAATTTATGAGCAAAATCAGTGATAGATGTATTTCAATGAGCGACAATGAGATTTTATTTTTTTATTTACATGTAGCTTACCTGTTTCAGACAATTCAATTTGTTTTCCTTTTCTAGCTGAGCTTGATTGAGTAAATCAATGACCTAAGAGAAAATGCCAATAATTGGCCAAAAATCAGACCACATAACTGAGCAATATTTAATTTCAGCAAAATGTCACAGCTCCGATCCTTGTTGATGACCACCATTGCATCACGAAAGCTAGAAATCTGAGGCTGCTCCGCTTTAAAATGGACAGCTTACCTTCTCGGAGGTAGAGTCCTCAGCAGAATACTCTCCTGATGCCACAGGATTATCTGCATCATCGTTATGAAAGAACTGCGAAGCTACCGAGAGTCGAACACGAGTTCGACCATCGGCCGCCATCTTGATAACTGAGCCTCTGTGGTGCTTGGTCTGCGGCAACAGTAATAGCGAAATAACCGTTGTGTAAATGTTACTCGAAAAAGAAAATGTCGACGACTTGATTGAATTTAGCAAAATACTCAACTTGAAATTATGGGACTTTTAACGATTTTAAAGAAGATGAAGCAAAAGGAGAAAGAGATGAGGATTCTGATGTTGTATCCTTAATGTTGTTTGCTCCTATCCTTTTATAGTTTAAACGTGTTTTCCAAGTGAAAGATTCGTTTTGGAATTAAGCTTATCCGGCTTCGCTGATGTGCCTAAATGTCAAAGCAGATCGAAGACAATCACATCATGCCAGCTTGTAATTTTAGCCTTAACAACGTTTTTCAGAGGTCTTGATAACGCTGGAAAAACAACAATTTTGAAGAAGTTTAATGGAGAAGATATTAATACCATAGAACCCACGCTTGGATTCAACATCAAAACCCTCGAACATAGAGAGTAAGACAATGTGTATATAAGCTTATTGTAATTTTAAAAAATGATATTTCAATCGCTTTTAAAATATTTCATTGCCATATATTATCTATCCATCTGTTTGTCTGTCTGTCTGTCTGTACAACATTTTCACGCACAGTTTATGTGAAGAAAATTTCTCCTGGCTGTTTTATTTCAGCCTGTATAAACATTGTATCTGATATCTTTGTCAGACAAAGTTACATACTGAACACGATCAATCAATATTTGGTTTGAAAGATGTTATTAACTTTGTGGAAAATCTGTTCAAAAATCTGTCACAGATTTAAGCTTAATATCTGGGATGTTGGAGGACAAAAGTCTCTTCGATCCTATTGGAGGAATTACTTTGAAAGTACAGATGGGTTGATATGGGTAGTGGACAGTGCTGACAGACGGAGACTTGGGGACTGCAAGGAAGAACTCAAAGGACTCCTTATAGAAGAGGTAAGTTTCAAGTAGAATTTACTATTTATGTGGTGACAGTGAACTCTTTTAAGGTTACAGTATACCTTCGGGTCGGCAATTTTCTTCAAATTTGTATTTTTGGGTCAAAATAGTGGTCAAAGAATAATCTCTAATTTCTG
>Ga0126339_10004016_pt1 | contig 10791 bp, 2 predicted proteins | sample OrbTmetagenome_2_FD_92532 | JGI IMG/M metagenome (GOLD analysis project Ga0126339, IMG submission 92532) | Coral microbial communities from Petempiche,Puerto Morelos, Mexico - Orbicella T R C metagenome | ecosystem: Host-associated > Invertebrates > Cnidaria > Coral | place: Petempiche,Puerto...
CACCTCGCGGCGCCCGGCCGACCGGCGCACCTCGCCCACCACCGCCCCGGCCAGGGCCTCGGGCGGCTGGGTCATGTCCAGGTCCACCGCCCGCATCAGGCGGCAGCCGGTCCATTCCAGCGACAGCGCCTTCACCAGCCCCAGGGCGCCGGCCCCGGGCAGGGCGGTGAGCGTCGGCACCGGTCCGCCCACCGGCACCGAGCGGCCGAAATGACCGCCGAGGCCGCTGGCGGTCAGCACCCGGCCGCCGTCCCGCAAGTCCGGCGCGGCGGCGCGCAACAGAGGAAACAGGCTCTTCAGGCCGCGCGTGAGCGCCCGGTCCCAGTCCGCGTCCGCCACGGTTGGATCGCCCGGCGCGGCCACGTCCAGCGGCGGCAGCCCGGCCAGGTGCAGCACGGCGCGGACTGGCCCGGCCTCGCGGCGGGCGGTCTCCACCCACGCGGTGGTGGCCTCGGGGTCGTCCAGCGCCTCGGCGGGCGCCACGCGGACGACCAGCCCCGGACCGCCGGCCCGAGCCAGGCGATCGAGCACCAGCGGGACCAGGGCACCGTCCGGATCCGGTGTGACCAGCACCACGCCATCGGCCAGGGTGTCCAGCGGCAGATGATCGGCTGGCTCGGCCTGGGCGCGCATGATGGAGCGCGGCAGCGCCCGGGGCGGGCGAGCGTCGGCGGCGGCCCCATCCTCGGCCGCGCCATCGCTCGTCTCTCCCGCCCCGGCACCGTCAAAAGGGACCGAGGCGGCCCTTTCCGGCATGGCGGTTCCCGCGCCCAGCACGCTGCCCGAAGCCCCGGCGCTGATCCGCTCGTCCACGAAGCGGGCGATCTCGCCGAGGGTGGTGAGCGCGGCGAGTTGCTCCATCTCCGGCCGCAACGCCTCCTCGGCAGAAGCCGGCAGGGCGCGGCGGAAGGCCCCCAGGATCTCGGTCTTCTTGACCGAATCAATGCCCAAGTCCGTTTCCAGGTTCTGGTCCGGATCCAGCATGTCCTCGGGATAGCCGGTGCGTTCGGCGGTCAAGGCCAACAACAGGGCATGCGCGTCCAGCGCAACCGGCTCCGGCGTGGGTTCGGGCTCGGGCATCGCGACGACCGGCGCCGGGTCCGGCACGGCCAAAGCCACCGGCTGGACGGCGGGCGCGGTGACCGACTCGGGGGCTGGCGGTGCGATGGGTGCCGGGGCGAGCACCGGCCCAGGCTCGGGCATGGGCGTGCCGCCGGGCTCCGACGCGGCCTCAAGGCCGTCGCCCCCGGAGGCGGGGACGGCATAGGCCATGGATGTCGCGCCAATGTAGGCCAGCATGATCCGCTCATGCGTGTCCAGAAGGCGGCGCATGGTGTCCTGGTGGGCAACCATGACCGGGTCACCGTCGGGCGCGACCGACGGCGCCGACGGGGAGGTCATGGCGGGAACACCCCGATCGGAAGGGGTGCCCGGGGGCAATGACGATGTCATGGGCGGGGTCTCGTCTCCATCGGGCTCGGCGCGCATCCATGATGGACGCGCCATCTGGGGGGCGACGGGGGATGGCTCCGGCCTGTCACCATCGGCCGGGCGGGTATCCTGAACCGGAGTGTGGGCTGATTTGTGGGCCAGATTGTGGACAGGCGGGCGCATGTCGCGGCGCGGTTGGCCGGGGTGGCGCACATAGCCGCCATTGACCAGCACGGCACCGGGCGGAACCGGCGCCGGGTCCGGGGTGGCCTCGGCCAGGCGGGCCAGCGAGACCGCCGGCACGGCACGGCCCTGGAACAGGGCGGACGGATCCAGCGTCACCCCGGCGGCCAGCAGTCGCGCCAGGGCGTCCAGCAGACCGGGCAGCCCCACCCCGGCGCGCTCCACGGCGATCACCCGGGCCGGCGAGGCCCCCCCCGGCTCCCGCTCCAGGATGCGCGCCACGGCACCCGACAGGATGGTGCGCGGCCCCAGTTCCAGGAACACCGTGGCCCCGTCGGCGCGCATGGCCCTCACCATGCCCTGGAAGTCCACCGGCGCGGTCAGGTGCGCCACCAGGGTGTCCTTCAGGAAATCCGGATCGGGGTCGTGAGCGGCGGCGGTGGTGTTGGAGAACACCGGGAACGTGGGCGGCGCCGTCAGGTCCAGGCCGGCCAGCACCGGGGCGAAGGCATCGGCGGCCGGCGCCATCATCGGCGAGTGGAAGGCCACCGAGACGGCCACCGGACGAGTGTCCAGCCCCGTCGCCTCCAGCTTCGGCACCACGGCGGCGATGGCCTCGGTGGGGCCGGACAGGATGGTCTGGGCGGGATGGTTGCGGTTGGCCAGGACCACCTGCCCGGCGGCGGGATCGTCCAGGGCCGTCAGGGCGGTCTCGATGGCCTCGGCATCCGCCAGCACGGCGGCCATGGCGCCCAGGTCGCCCGCCTGGGCGGCGGCGGCCTCGACGATCACCCGGCCGCGCGCCTCGGATACCCGGAACAGATCCTCCGGCGACAGCAGTCCGGCGGCGGCCAGCGCCACATACTCGCCATAGCTGTGCCCACCGGCCATGGCCGGGCGCAGGCCCAGGCGGCGCATCAGGTGCCACAGGCCGATCTCGACCGCACCCAGGGCCGGCTGGGTGATATCGGTGCGGGTCAGCGCGGCCATGGCGGTCTTTTCGGCCTCGGCGCCGAAGCGGTCACCCGGATAGATGAGCCGTGCCAGCGACCGTGGTGGCGGACCAGCAAAGGTGGGCGTGCCGGCGAGCGCCGCCTCGGCGCGGTCCAGGGCCGCGCCCAGATCGGGGAACAGCACCGCCAGGTCGCGCAGCATGTCCGGCGATTGCGCCCCCTGCCCCGGGAACAGCAGCGCCACCGAGGGCGCCAAGCCCTCGGCCAGGCGGGCGCGCTCGGCCTCGGTGGTCAGGTGCACGCCGCGCGGCGGCGGCTTGCCGGCGGGGTCGTCCAGATGGGCCAGCGCACTTTTCAGGCTCTTCAGCAGTCCCTCATGGTCGCGGACCGAAAAGGCCAGGGTGAGGGTACCGCCGCTCTGCTCCGGCGGCCGTCCGCCCAGGGCCTTGGCCAGCAGGGCCCGGGACAGCCCGGCCAGCGGCGGCCGGGCACCGGCCTTGATCTGGTCGCGCAGGCCCTCCAGCGCCGTCTGCAGCGCCGTCGCGTCTGCCACCCGCCAGGCCATCAGCTCCGCCGGCCAGGTGTCGCGGCTGGCCGCGCGCGCCCAGGGACGCGCGTCGCCCTGGTATTCCTCCAGCACCACATGAACGTTGGTGCCGCCGAAACCGAAGGCGCTCACCCCGGCACGGCGCGGGTGGGCGGCCGGCCGCACCCAGGGACGCGGCACCTGCGACAGGATCACCGGACAGTCGGGCTCGGCCAGCGCCGGGTTGGGCGCCGAGACGCCCCGGTGCGGCGGCAGAACGCGGTGATAAAGCCCCAAGGCGGCTTTCACCAGTCCGGTGACCCCGGCGGCGGCCTTGGTGTGCCCGACGTTGGTCTTGATCGAACCGATGACGCAGGACCGCGCGGGCGCCTCGTGATCGCGCAGCAGGCCGATGACCGACTCCAGTTCCGCGCGGTCGCCGGCCACGGTGCCGGTGCCGTGCGCCTCCACCAACCCCACCGTGCCCGGCGTAAAACCCGCGTGGGCATAGGCGCGATCGAAGGCGCGCCTCTGGCCCGCCGGCAGGGGCGCGGTGAGCCCCCGGGCGCGGCCGTCCGACGAGGTCCCCACGCCCTTGATGACGGCGTAGATACGGTCGCCGTCGCGCTCGGCGTCGGCCAGGCGCTTCAGGGCGATCATCGACAGCCCCTCGGCGATGACGATGCCATCCGCCTGCGCATCGAAGGTGTTGCACTGGCCGCGCGGCGACAACGCGTGGGTCTTGGCGAAGCAGAAGAAGCCGAAGACGCTTTGCAGGCTGTCCACGCCGCCAGTGACCACCAGATCCGCATGGCCGGCGCGCAACTCCAGGATGGCTTGGTGGACGGCGGCCAGGGAGGAGGCGCAGGCGGCATCCACCGTCAGGTTGGTGCCGCCCAGGTCCAGGCGATTGGCGGCGCGCCCGGCGGCCACGTTGGGCAGCAGACCGGCGAAGCTGTCCTCGGTCCAGCGCGGCAGGCGGTCGGTGATCGACGGGTCGACGGCGCCCACCAGACGCGGCAACTCGGCCCGGGCACCGTACAGCAGGCCGGTCTCGCCCAGCCCGCCGCTGAAGCCCAGGATGACGGCGGCGCGCTCGGCCCAGGGACGCGCCCGGCCGGGCGCCGGCAGCGGGTCGAGGCCGGCGTCCTCCAGGGTCAGGCGCACGGTTTCCAGGGCCAGAAGCTGCATCGGGTCGACGCTGGCCAGCGCCACCGGCGGCATGCGATAGCGATGCGGGTCGAACACCACGTCGTCCAGGAATCCGCCCCAGCGGGAGTAGATCTTGTCCTGAGGATCGCGGTCGGGGTCGAAGTAGCTGGACCAGTCCCAGCGGTCCGGCGGCACCTCGCGGATAGCCACGACGCCGTCGAGGATGTTCTCCCAAAGCGTACGGACCTTGGGCGCATCGGGCATCAAGGTGGCCATGCCGACGATCGCGATGTCGGCCGGGGCGATCGCGGCGGGGGCTGGCCGGGCGGGCACAGCCGGGGCGGCGGCCAGCGTTCGGGCGCGCTCGGCCAGCAGGGCGGCGGCGTCCGGTCCCACGGCGCGATGCAGGTCGGCCAGCGTCGTCGGCGCCGCGCGCAGGGCCACGACCTGACCGATCATGAACATGCCGCCGTCGATCTGCTCGGCGGCGTCCACGGCGGTCAACGCATTGTCCGGCCCCTTGCGGATCAACCCCTTGGTGGCCAGCCGCAGACGCCCGAGCGAGAAGGTTTCCATGGCCTCGCGCACCTGGTCCACGGGCAGGCCGTCGTCCTCCATTCGGCGGCGCTGGGCCAGGAAGGCCTGGGCACCCGGGGAGGCGGCGCAACGGCTGACGTAGCCCGGGCCGCCCTCCAGGCCGAGAGTGCGGCCGGCCTCCAGCACCACCCGCTGGAACAGGGGGGTGACGGCCCCGGTCTCCACCGCTTCGCGGGTCAGCACGTAGGCGGTGCCCATCAGGAAACCGATCCTGACGCCCCGGTCGGCCAGCGGCGCGGCGATGGCGGCGGCGGCGGCGATGGACGGTGCGTCGTGCAGCCCCCCGGCGAACAGCACATGCACCCGGGCGGTCTCGGCGGCGGACAGGTCGTGGTCGAGCAGCGCCTCGACCATGCCCTGCCAAAGGGCGAAACAACTCAGGGGGCCGATGTGCCCCCCGCACTCCCGTCCCTCGAACACGAAGCGGCGGGCGCCGCCGTCCAGGAAGCCACCCAGCAGTGCCGGCGAGGGCACATGGAGATAGGTGGCCACCCCGGCGTCCTCCAGGGTGACCGCCTGTTCGGGGCGGCCCCCGGCGATGATGGCGAAGGGCGGGCGGGCCTGGCGGATGGCCTCGCGCTGCTCGTCGCGCAGGGCTGGGTCGACGAAGCCGAGCAGACCCACGCCCCAGGGGCGCCCCTGCATCAGGCGGCCGGTCTCCGCCAGCAGGTCCCGCAACCGCGCGCCGCGCAGCAGCGACACGGCGGCCATGGGCAGGGCACCGGCCGCCGCCACGGCGGTCAGGAAGGGGGCGCGGTCGGACACGTGGGTCATCGGCCCCTGGACCAGCGGCAGGGCGGTGCCGTGGGACTGGGCCAGGGGGCTTGCCGCGCCCACCAGACCGGCGGACACGGCGGCGCCCGGGGCACGGGTGTCGGACTCCCGAACCGCCGTCAGCACCGCCCGCACCGAGCCGTGACGGCGCGACCATCCAGCGGCGCGGGCGCCGGCCTGACCCAGCGGCGGCACCTGATCCGGTCCCCAGCCCAGGCGGGCCAGATGATCGGGGCCGATGGGCGTCCCGACCGCCAGGTCGGCGGCCAGGGCAGCGATGATGGTTTCGGTGGTGGCGTCGCCGGGCCGTCTCCAGACCCGCAGGAACCGGTCGCCGGTGGTACGGTCCTCCAGCAAGCGGGTCTCGGCACCGCTGAAGGCCCCCAGGGCACGGCGACGCGGATCGCTCTCGGCCCAGGCGGAGAACGGCGACTCCGGCAGCAGCAGCATCTGGTCATCGAGCACCAGTCCCGATGCCCCCAGCACGGCGGCCCCGGCGGCGGTCTCCGGCCCCAGGCCGCCGCGCACCACGAGGGGAACATCGGTGCGCCGGGCCAGGTCCTGCAGCAGCACGAACGCCCCTTGCTCGCCCACCAGGCCGCCGCATTCGTTGCCCTTGGCCCAGAGCGCGTCCAGGACGCCGGCCGCGTCCAGGGCGGCCACGGCCTCGCTCCAGGCGGTCACCTCCACCGCCAGGCACCCACCAGCGGCACGGAAACGACCCAGCGCCGGGCCATGGCCGGCGACAAGGGCGGTGGCGGCGTCCGCGTCCAGGATCAGCCAGCGCAGGCCGGGCCAGCGCGCGCCCGTCAGAATCGCAGCGGAGAGACCGCCAGCATCGGGCAGGGCGTCCAGGCGCAAACCGAAAGGATCGCAGGTGCGTGCCGTCACATGGTCCAGCGCAGCGGTAACCGCGGCCAGCGCGGGCCGACCCATCGTCAGGTCCAGCACACCCACGCCGCCCGCGCGGCAGGTGGCGATGGTCAGGCCGCAGGCCGGTGCCGGATCGGCGGCGTCGGCCACCCCGGCCGGCGAGATCACGAACGGCGTGAACGACGGTGTCACCAGGATGCCCTCACGTTCTGTGGTTGCGTCCTTCTGGATCCCGACGGCGTCGAGCCCTGTCGCGTCCACCACGCTCAAGCCGGCATGGACGCGCGCCCGCCCCGTCCTGGGCGGGGTCAGATCGACGGCCGGCGGCCCTCTCGGAACGGGACCTCGAAACACTTCGGGTGCATCACCGGCCCGTGACCGAAGAAATCATCCTCACCGAACATTTCACCATGATCGGCGGATAAAATGAAATGGGTATTGTCCGGAGATTTAGCGAAAAGTTCGCCAATCAGGGCATCCACGTACTCCACGCAACGAACCTGTTGCGTGTGCAATTCGCTCATCACCTCTTTAGGGAAGAACTGCGGTTCTTCAAGGCCACTGCCGTCCTGCCGGGCCAGCAGCCCGTCCATGGTCGCCGCCACCCCGTGCACGCCGGAGATGCGCGGCAGGTCGGCGTCCTTGAGCATGTAGGGATAGTGGGTCTCGCCCAGATTCAGGAAATAGAACATGGGCTGATCGGCCGGGAAGGTCATCTCCGCCACCATGCCGGCGAAGTCGTTGTGGTTGGCCATCAGCTTGTAATCATCGAAGCCGCGCTTGAACCCGGCCAGCGGGTTCAGCACCGGCATGGAGACCCGCGCCACGGTGCGATAGCCCAGACCCTTGAGAACCTTGGGCAGACACAGGTCCGGCACGAAGGACTTGAAGGACAGTGCCTGGGTCCCCAAACGCTCGGTCCATTCCGCGAAGGCCCTTTTGTAGACCTCGGAAGCGAAGACACGGCGGGGACTGGTGTGCGGCAACTGCCCCATCAGCAAGGCTTGATGGGACGGAGAGGTCCATGATGCGTAGCTGTAGCGGGCCTCGACCGGCCCCAGTCGATCACCGTAAGGCGTGTGCGCCCGCAAATAGCTGTCATGGCGACAGCTATCCATGATGATAACCACCAGATGGTTCGGCATGATCTGCCCCAACGTCCCCCGACCCGTTTCGGGCCATGCCCGCGCTCCGTCCGCGCGCCCGACTGACTCGCCTCTCTCGTCGTCCCAACGCCTCGGTGCGGTGAGACGTCGCCAGGGGGCGCCGGCAAGGCGCCCGAGAGCGGAGCGTCCCGCTCGTCCATCGCTGGCCTGCGTGTTCAGCCTTGCCCGTCATTCGGGCCTTTGCGAGGCGCTCATCGGACATCATCATGACGGCCGATGCCAACCACGCTTGGTGACCCGAGTCACAGACCCGGCAGACGCCCACGGCGGCCCCCCATGCCGACGCATCGCGTGGGCCGCATAGTAGCGAGCGGCCGCGGACGTTGACAAGCGCCGGCTGACATGGTCCCAGAGGAGGGTGGCCAGGGGTGGCCTCGACAAGACTCGTCGGCACCACGATCAGCGGGGGTGGTCCATGACCGAAGACAACGACGTCGCGGCCCGGCGCGAACGGCTGCGCGCGATGAAGGGCCGGATGCGCGGCGCCGCCGATGCCGTGGCCGAGGCACGCGAGCGCCTGGGCGGCACCGATCCCGACGCCGCGCCGGCCCGATCCGGCGAGCAAGCGGCGGCGCCAACCGCCCCAGCCCCCCCGCCCGCCAGCCAGCCTACCGGCCCGCTTGATGCCGGCCCGCTGGCGGCGCTCCTCGGCCTGGGCGCCCCCGGTGCCGGCGGCGGACTGCCGGGTGGTCTCGGCGGCGGGTTGGGCGGCGGGTTGGGCGGCGGCATGGGGATGGGCCTCCGGCGCGGGGCGCGGGGACGGGCGCGCTTCGTCATGGCCCGGTGGCTAAGGGCCACGCTGTACGAGACTCCGGATGACGGCCGCGGCCTGGTGGCCGACACCCCGGTGACCCAGGCCGGCCTGTCCGCGTTGCTGGAGGTGTTGCACCATCGTGCCGCCTCGCCCGGCACCCCGGGGTCTCGCCTGGTGGGGCAAGCCTTGACCATGCTGTCCGAGGGCGGCGAGGAAGACAGCGAGATCGTCCAGGGAATCAAGGTCACCCAGCTCAAGAAGCTGCTGGCTCTGCTGGAAGGCGCCCGCGCCGCCGCCGGCCCCGGCCGGCCCATGGGCGGCGGCGAGCCCTTCGGCGCCGGCTGACCTGACTGACAAGAAGGCGCCGGCCCGCTTGTCGTGCCCGCGCGCCGAAAGCACCGGGCGCGGTCCGCCCTACGCCGCGCGCACCCCATTCAGGAATGCCTGCACCTCCTCCCTCAACTCCGTGGCTCGCTGGCTCAGCTCGCCGGCCGCCGACAGCACCTGACCGGCCGCGCCACTCGACTCGGTGGCCGCGATGGTGACGTCGTTGATCGACCGGCTGACCGCCTCCGTCCCCTGGGCCGCCTCGGCGGTGTTGCGGCTGACCTCGCCGATGGCCGCGTTCTGCTGTTCCACGGCGGCGGCCACGGCCGCCGAGATTTCGTCGATCCTGGTCACCGTGCGCGCGAACCGTTCGATCGCGGCCACCGTTGCCTTGGTGTTCGCCTGCACCTCGCCGATGTGCTGGCCGATCTCGTCGGTGGCCTTGGCGGTCTGACCGGCCAGCGTCTTGACCTCGCTGGCCACCACCGCGAAGCCCTTGCCGGCATCACCGGCGCGGGCCGCCTCGATGGTGGCGTTCAGGGCCAGCAGATTGGTCTGGTCGGCGACCTCGGAAATCAGGCCGAGCACCGCGCTGATGCGTCCGGCCGCCTCGTCCAGGGCCTGGACCATCTCGGTGGTATGTTTGGCCTCGGCGACGGCGTCATGGGCAACGGTCTTCGCCTGCTCCACCTGACGCGCGATCTCCTGGATGGAAGCCGCCAGTTCCTCGGTGGCGCTGGCCACGGTTTCCACATTGGTCGCGGTCTGCTCGGCGACGCCAGCGACGGTGGTGGCGCGCCCGCTGGTGCGATCGGCGATGCCCGACATGGATCGCGCCGAGCTTTCCATCTCCTCGGCGGCGCCGGACACGCTGGCGACCACGCCCGCCACCTGGGATTCGAACCGGTCGGCCATCTCGACAAGGGCCTTTCGGCGGTCGACCTCCGCCTGCTGGCGTTGGCGCTCCTGCTCCGCCGTCATCTGCTCCACGCGCTGGGCATGAACCTTGAACACGGCCATGGCCTGCGCCATGTCGCCCAGTTCGTCCCGGCGGCCGGCGGCGGGGATGGCCACGGTCAGGTCGCCCTCGGCAAGCCGCCCCATCGCACCTGTCATGGCCCCCAGGGGCTTGGTGAGGCCGCGCGAGATGATGACGCCCAGCAGCCCCATCAAGGCCAGGATGACCAGGCCGGCGCCGCCGAGGAACCATTGCAGGTGCCGCACCGGGGCCAGCACCTCGGCCACGTCGGCCTCGACCAGTATCGCCCAGCGCGCGCCGTACACATCGATCGGCGCGAAGGCGGAGACCACGGGCACACCGCGATAGTCGTCGGCGATCATCACCCCCGCGTCCCCGGCCAGGGCGCGGCGCACCGGCTCGGTGTTGACGGCGCGGGCAAGGATGGTGGAGTCCCGCGAGAAGCGCGAGTCGCTGCGCATCAGGGTATCCGACCCGATCAAATAGGCCTCGCCGGACCGGCCCATGCCGGCCTCGATCTGCATCACGTGGTTGATGCGGCCGATGGGCATCTGGAAGGCCAGCACGCCCAGGACGGCGCCGTCCGCCGACGTCACGGCACGGGCGATGAAGCTGGCTGGCGCATTGTTGGAGGGCTTGTACGGGGCAAAGTCCTCAAACGCCACCGCCGCCCCGGTGGGATCGGCCACCACCGCCTGGAACACCTGGGCTAGGCCAGTATCGGACCAGCGCCCATCGGTCAGGTTGGTGGCGAAGTCGTTCTCCTTGAACACCGTGTAGACGACGGTGCCGTCGCGATCGATCAGAAATACGTCGTAGTAGTCGCGCCGTCGCTGAACGGTGCGGAACCAGGGATGAAAGCGACCGTGAGCCTGGTCATAAGCGGTGCCGCCGGGCGCGGCGTCCAGTCTATGCCTGTCCCCGGCCGCGTGAGGGTTGTTGATGATGTAGGCGGCCTGCAAGGCTTCGTGGGTCTCGGCCCGGTTGCTGTCCAGATCGGCATGGGCGGTCGTGAACTGTCGCAGCGCCTCGATCACCGTTTCGCCGACACGTTCCCGTGTCGGACCGAAGCGTCG
>Ga0126339_10004017_pt1 | contig 10790 bp, 5 predicted proteins | sample OrbTmetagenome_2_FD_92532 | JGI IMG/M metagenome (GOLD analysis project Ga0126339, IMG submission 92532) | Coral microbial communities from Petempiche,Puerto Morelos, Mexico - Orbicella T R C metagenome | ecosystem: Host-associated > Invertebrates > Cnidaria > Coral | place: Petempiche,Puerto...
ATGTGGTTTGATCTGATTTGTGAATGGTCATGGCACATAAACATGAAAGGTAAACATTAAGTGTTCACACTTTTTCAATTATCATAGTGATACTATTGGTATCTGGATATCTGAAAACAATATGTATAAAAAAAATGGCAAGCACTCAAAGATAGTGTGTATAAAAGATAGAAAACAAAAGTTACAGTTGTATGTATTTACAGCTGAAATCTACTAACAAAACAGAATGTGGTTAATTCTTATGTTATATATTCTTAGATCAAAATATGTGTTGTTACCTTATCCACGTAATCTGCTACAAACAGCTATTTTAATTGTAACCTTTGCTTTTACTCTCATGTGACAAATTCCAAATACTAACTAGCAGGTGAAGGGAGTTTAAAATAAAATCTCATGAAAGAGATCTCAGTTGACTTGTAACCAAACTAACTCATGGAGAATTTCAACGTTGACCTTGAGACTTGCAGTTTAGTTTAATGTACATTATATTGAAAGCCTCACAGTCAATATACAATCCTCCATGCTGGTCTCCTAGCCTATCAACAGGTTGTTTTTTTTGGAGGATGATAAAAAGAATGATTGCAAGTAGATGAGAACCAGTTTTTTTTTTACTCCCCTCTCAGCTTTGCCTATTCATCTACCCAGCAGTCTTTTGTCCTTTTTACCTCTGAAGAGCCCAATCAAGGTTCACTGGTCTACATACATTTTTTTATTACTATATATTATAGTGCTTGTTAGGATATTGGATGTGCTTGCAATAAATATAATAATATGATCAGTTGTATATATCATTATTTTGACTGGAAGACGTTATATACATTACATTGCAAGACATTATAGAAAACATAAATATCTGCTTAATGTATAACAATGAACCAGAAATTTCATTTTCCTTCTCTGGACAGTTCTTACTCAGCAGGGTTGGAAGTTGTAAACTTGTGAAATACATCATCCAGTATGATTTACACTATAATCCTGATGTCAACATACAAGTTCTCACTTGTAGCCAAAACATATTATGTAGATGTACATAAAACCACATAGCCAAGGACTTTTTTTCACATGTCTTGAATATTTCAAGAAACCAGAAAGCAATATGTTTGTGACAAAAGCTTTTCTTTCTAACATGTTCTGCTAGAAATATACTGTTTGGAATCATATTAGTTACACTTAACTAGAAAAAAATGGTATTTTGTTTTTGGCACTGCAGATGTCATTATTACAATAAGTAATTTATGGTACTGCAATGATAAATAAGTTATCATGAATTTGCTGCATCTGTGGCAACACCATTGTTAACAGCCCGCCACAGTCCATAAGTTTTGCCAACAGTGTGTTGCCAAAGTCTCAGTGTTCCATCTTCAGATCCCGATGCGTACAGCTCACCATCTGGAGAATACCTTACACAGTGGACAGGGCCAAAATGTCCTTTGTATGATTCTAAAAAAAATATTTCACTTGATGAAGCTCATTTCAGTAAGTGTGATGCCTCACCAGCTTTACTAAATCAATAACTTAGGTAAACATAATTTCTACTGACGTATCAGCTGAGACACTAGCAATGTGTCGGCCAACGTACTTCCAATACACCAGCCTACACACCATCAATGCATTGAGTAACACACTAACAACATGTCAGCCGACACAGTACCAATATCTCAGTCTGTTTGTTCTCTCTGCAGGCTAATTTTGAAAACATAAAACATGATACATATCAATTTACCTAGTTCTTTTCCATCTCCATAATCAAACTTGTAAAGTTTGAAATCATCTCCTCCAGCTACAAAACAAGACTTGCTCGGGTGGAGTGAAGCTGAAAATATTGGTGTTGGGGCCTCAAATGACTTTATAGGTTCCATTCTAAACAAAAACTTAATCAAATTAAATGTGCCAAGAAATAACACCAAAGTGTAGACTAAGTCAAGACAAGAAATCAGCACCTAGGATTTACACCTCAAGTACAACGCAAATGTCAGCTAAGCATCTCTTCTATATGCAAAATCAATATAAAACTGCATTATATAATTATTTATAAAATATCACACTATGCATGCCCTCATTGGTCGATAGGTGTGTTTAGATGAGAGTACCTTATTATAAGTAACATGGTTACCTTTCTGTGTTTTGAGAAATATTGTATTTTGAAAGCAATGGGGGAAGTTTTTCTATGTTGTCACAGCCTCATCTCAACACTTGGGGGGTTGGGAGAATAGTCAAAAGTTATGCAAACCCTTGACTGCGACTCTGGTTTGTAGAACTGTCTTGAAATCTCCCATCCCCCTTGTGTGTAATAAACGACCTTATGTAAACACGGAAAAAGTTCTAGTCTATAGATGCTTAAATCTAGATGATGTTCTCACAAGTCTGCCACACAAATGCAACTTACAGTACTTTTAGTAAGAACACTGCTCTATTTCCATTATTATTTCAAACTTGGCTTGGTGGACATGGTGTATATTTGACTAGGCAGTTTATTCAGGCTAAACGAGGGTTTTAATAATTCATTATTTCTTGGAAATCCACTGTGAGGGTTTAATCAAGCAACTTCATAGGTAATTCTATATAAACATGCAGGTGAGCAACCTGACAAAGTGGTGGGCAATGAGAGAAACATTACTGTAAGTAGCAAAAAATTTGTTTAGAAAATAGCCCAAAGAAAACATGCGTGCTGATTAGTTTGAAATAACTTGTTTCTATAACTTGATAGAAACATAGAAATAGCGCAAGCTGATGATGTAGTGGTGCACAAGCAAAGAGAAATCAATTTACATTTTGATAATCAATCAAAAGTAGACACTAACTAAAGTGGTTTTTTTTTCCCACAAAATTTTAAAAAGGAAATAGAAAATGCAAGTACACTGGATTACATGAACTAGCACACATGTTCTCTAGTTCAGCCAGTGAGAATTGAACTAAATTAGCATTTCCCCTTACCTTTCAGCATCCCAAAATGAGATAGTTCTAGCATAAGTGACAATCAGTAAATTGTCATCCTTGCATAAAAGCATACTTGTGGCACTCTGTGGTATATCAACTTTCTTTACTTCACCCATAGTTCTTGTATCCCAAATCCTACAATAAAAAGAGAAGTCTGTATAATACTGAATAAAAGATCTCATCTGGTACTTGATTTGATTGCTATAGATATATAAAACTTACAGGATCTCCAGAATATAATTGTGAGGAACCTGTCACAAAATGAGCCAAAATTAAGATGACAATGAATGGGGAAGCTAACAGTTGTCAAGACAAAGTGTTCTTGTCACTGCTTTTAGGTAACTTCATAGCACCCCCTGCCCCCTCCCAAAAGGGGGGGAGGCCTCATATGGGCTAGATAGGTGTGTCCCATGGGATAGAGTATGGTTTTTGAGGTTCTTGATTCTCATATAGGGTATTATTTTTGCCCCTGCTGACATTGTTTGGAAAAAAGTGCATAAATGGGTATTGGCAAAGTGTTGTGACAACCTGACAGAATACTACTGAGGAGTAAACTGCAATGGGTTAGCAAGTGTCATTTTCAATACTCCTGAAGCCAATTTATGCTACAGAATCCCAAGTAAAGTGCCAGGCCATGAGTGAAGTCACTAAATTAAAAAGTTTTTAATTAGTTCGATACTTTCAGCTTTTACATACATTTACCTCATGGCTTTATCCTCTCCTCCACTATAAACAAACTTGCCATCTTTACTCCACAAAGCAGCCCTGATATTAACTGTATAGCCTTTTAACAAGTCAGGTTCTAAGAAATGTTAAAATACATTGTCTTGAATTCACAATGAAATGACAAATGAAAAATAAATATTTGTTCAAAGCAGCTAACTAAAGATATTTACACAAAATTAGCAGCTATTTGACCTTTTATGTCAATGAGCTCATTCTCAAATCACTAGCTGCATACCAATTATGGTAACAATTACTGGACTGGGTGGAGCATTTTACAGAAACGGGCAAACCCTTAGTGTGTAACCATTTTGAAATTAAGTGTCTGATTACCACTTGAATTTTATATGACACAAGCTTCAATTAATACAATTTTGTCAATTGTTTGACTAACAAAATAATTATGAAGTTAGGAAACCTGTGATAACCTCTTTTATACTAATCAAAAGTTCGGTCTTACATATTTCTGCCATTAGTTTTACAAACAGTAAAGAAATAGTAGGAATGATCCAGCAAAGCCAGTACATGTACAGTGGCATAGGTGTCAAATCTAATTTCTTTCTACACTTTAATGGGCACCAGACACAGCCGTTTTTACCTTTTTTTGACAACTAAAACCAAGAAAATATTTCTTTGCTCCCTCTCATGCAGCACAACATTTCTTAAAATCTGATATATCTAACTTTGAACCAGATGTCAGTCTGCACAATATTTCATGTAAACCATCAGAAATACGTTTGTAATTATCTGTTTAATTAAGTGCTGCTTAACTGATAAAAGGAAACAAACTTACCTGCATTATCACTTTGAAGATCAAATATTCTCATAAGCTTTTCATTACTTGCTGTAAGGAGCCTCTCACCATCCTAACAAAAACAAAGTTAACATCCTTGAAATGTTAACAGTAATCTAAATCAAACAGCTCCACTGAAAGTATATATGCAGATCTCTAAATGTCTGTTAACTTAGTTAGCCACTGACTTAAGGGCCCATTAACTGATCTTTTCGAGCTGTTGCTAAGGAAAAATTTATTCTCATATAACTACATCATTTTTAGTTAGTTCAGAGTTATTTCATGTGTTTTAACTTTTTCATGATCAGTAACACTAGTGATGACATCATCGGGCCACGTCCATGGTCATGTGACTAATACAAAAAAAAGGCTCTCAGGCAAATTACTTTATCGGGATTTTTTTCATTGATTTAATATTTTAATTTAAATCCTCATTACGCTATGCATCGATTTTGTTTCATTTCTAAAAGGTCAGATTTTGAAAGCATTTCAAACTATTGAAAAATTTGTAATTCTCTGAAAAAAGCATGATTTCGAAAAAGGAATGCATAGCTATGTTTCCAACATTGGCTGTAATCAAAATTTGTCAAAAAAGGCTGGATTTAACGAAAAACCGTGTTTCCTTTAGCATTTAAAGAAACCAGAAGTGCGCCTGATAGATATTGGAAGTTACCCTATCAGCGCATGCGCAATTTACACTACCAGCGCACTTCGGTAAGATCAAACAAAGCCACATGGAGTTAGTTTTTCTCTTTCTATTGCTCTTGTTTATCTGTCTTTCTCTTATTTTGTCTTTGCTTATACTTTTTTTGCTTTGTATTTTGTGAAATGCATAGAAAAAGTTCTAAAATGTACACGAATTTGCAAGTTTTTGAGTTGTTATTATTTTCCGCCCTCAGGCTGATGTAAGTAACCGGAAGTGAAATTTCACCTCCCTAGCAACACACGCAAGTGCATGCATGAATCAGTTAATGGGCCCTTAATTTATGTACAAGTATTCACAGTCATTTTCATGCATCAATGATGTTGTTATTAAAAATCATATATCAAAATACTTACTGGAGAAAAATCCACAATTTTAACGATATGTTTATGTGGTAAACTCCTCACTTCATCTCCTGTAAGGGCATCCCAAACTTTCCTACAGTTAGAAAAGAATCATTAATTTCCATCTGTTAGATACAGGGTCAACCAAGCAGCCAACTGACCAACTAGTACGCAACTGATTGATGGATACATTCAGAAATGACAACTTGCTTGATTGAATGACCAGCTCATTAGATATGACTCACACCTTGGTTTAAATGTAAAAATACAGTTTGATCCACCTAATTCCAACTCAGTTATTTCAAATTCCCCATTATTTTGAATTCAAAACCATTTTTGTTGGATTTGCCCTTCAGTCATTTACTCTCGGCTATTTCAAATCCCAACTATTTCAAACTATTTTTTGTTTCCTCTGAGAGTTCACAGTTCCTGAGAGTTCAGTAATAATAATAATAATAATAGTAATTTATTAATTTATACTGCGCTTTTTTTTTTCGACTGTACAAATATTTGTTTAACAAATGTGTTCTCTAACAATTATTTCAATTTAGCCAACTGTTATAATTATTAAGTAAATTTTGCCTTGTCTTGTATGAATACCAGTGTAACAAGAAATGATGATAGCGGTGGTGGTGGTGATGATAATGATGTTGACATGAAGGACGAGCCATAACAATAAAAGTAATTCACATAAAATTGATAAAATGCAATTCCCCATTCTCTCCACACATGTCCACATACGCTGTAAAGTCTGCAGCTCCAGTGGCAGCCTTTGCAGCATCTCCAGTCAACGTTGCACTCCACACTGCTCCTTTGTGCCCCTCAAATGTACCAATCCAGTCTCCTGTATCACCTTGTCGTAACATAGGTTTGCCATCTAGAGAAACCATACATAACTCAGTTGAATGATTACAATATCAGCAAATAATTATGATATTTACAATCATGTCTATTTGATCTTTTCATCCAAGTCATTTAACCATAAACATCCCAATATGTATTAAGACACCATTGGTCATTTGTGTGTCATACATATCTACATAATTTACCAGTCAATTCAAAACTCCTACCTGTGCACCCCCTGCTCCCCTGGTATTACACATCTTGAATTTTCAGTGGTTCAAATTCCCAACCACTAGGAAAGTACACCACCTTAAGGTCATACTAAGTGATCAAATGCCCCTTAACTCGAAGGATACACAAGCAAAAACCAAAAAGGCTTACATTTACCTTCAAACAAAACACAATGTTTGCCAAGGCCTTCTTCGGAGAGTCACAACATTGTTGTCGTTTGATGTTTTCTAGCTTAACATATTACAAAGTAATTTTTTCAAATCCCCCTCTACCCCTCCTGTATGATGTCAAATGCCCCACCACAGTATCAACACAGACACAGCTGGGTATGCCCACAGGTAAGGGTGGAAAATTTAATGTTTTCATTTGATCAATACTATAAATATTTTTATAAATATTTTGATCAATATTATAAATATTTTTAGGAATTCTAATTTAACTTGTAATCATATTTTAGAATTTTATACGTTTTTGTAATTATTAGGTTTGTTAGGTTCTTATTTTTTATTTTGTAACTCTCGATTAGCCGCAGGTCCACATCAGCTTATGCTGCCTATATACCGACCTGCGTAAACAAATAAATGATGTATGTATGTATGTATGTATGTATCAATACACAAAGGAGAGAACAAAACTCCCTCCCCCTTGTGGAAAAAGAGAGCTTTCCACTGAAAAAAATCAGCTGCATTTAAATCTCGTAAGCAACAATAATAAATTAAATAATTCCAAAAATCTCAGACAGTTAAACTTCTCCACAAAAATCGCCAAAGTGATATGGGTGATCAGCACACTGAAACAATTCATTGCCAAAGAGGCTGGCAACACCATCTATCATAGTTACAAAGAGAGATTCTTCTTTTCACAGGCATGCAATCAATCGGTTGTACTTCGAAATATTGATAACTGCCTGTCAAACGCCCGGCGTTTATCGAAGACGCCTGCATTCGTGAAAAACACGGCATTTATACTTTTGCGCATCCACTTGCAAACATTCTGTGGTTGATTTCTGTTCGTGAACGGGGTGCAAATTTCTCAGAACTAAGAATCATGCTATGAAGAAATCTCAGTGCTACAAGGAGCGATCGCGAGTTTCTTTCGAAATCGAATGTTTTAACATGTCTGGAGTGCGCGCGATCCAGAAGATAGGACTATTCCCTTCCCTAAAAACCAAATGCGTTCTACTCACTCCGTGAAATACAATGACTTTTTGTCAACACCATATAAAAAGACCAGTGTTTTATCAGAGAGGATATACAATCGAGACAGTCGAGGAAAATGACGCAAAACTACAGACACCTAAGCTTAGGCCGGCTATCTTTCTTACCTTTACACGCGCTAATAAGGAAGTATCCGTACGGAGTTATATCAGAAAAAGAGAGATGAACCACTGGTCTTGTGTGTCCGCTACATGTTAGGGGTATTTGTCTAGCCATGTTTCCTACCTTGAAGAAAATTAACCCTGTTAAAATGAAAAATCCTACTAGAAGACCGGAAAATGGAAATTGTCACGAAGAAAATGAGCGCTGATCCCTGGTATCGCCGTCGCTTATCGTGCCCAGGACTTCGCGAAAGGAGATGTCAAGCGTCAGCTGAAGTGATCATTTAGGAAATGAGATGTCATTTAATTAATTTTTATTTTCAGGTACGCTCATAATCTACTGAGATTACTTGCGGAAACAGCCTGTCACGGAACGGAAAAATAAAATCTGTGTTTACAAGGAACGTCGGGGATTCCGCGAGATGAGAGATAAGAAAACTGTGCGCAAAACATGATCATTTGAACAATGACTCATGTCGAAGGTTAATGTAGTTTCACAAAATATACTAACATTATAGGCATAAAAATGTTGGAGACTTAACAAACGTGGCAGTTTAAAGCGTGGACCTGGTATCCTGGTAAAAAGCTCGCACGACTGCTCGGCCCCACTGAAATGGTGAGACAAGCTACTAGCGCTGAGCCGTCGTGGGGCTGGGTTTGCCAGTTAGACAGCAGATTCTTTTCCAGATTTAAACAGCAAAATTTTTGCCAAGACGTTCACCTGTGCAAGCCATTTATAGTGGAAAATTGCTATCCAATTGAAGGGGTGTTCCTCCCCTCAGGGATTCTGTTATCTGGACAACACAGATCAATACAGTTCAGTGTCTTCACGCTGTCAGTTGAATTGGGTGAGCGCAGTAGATTTTGGGTCATGTGGCAGCTCTCGTAAGGTCTCACATGATGAACTTTGAGAGGACAATAGAACAAACAACAGAAACAATCCCCCTTAGCCCCAAAACAATAACAGCTGCTGCAATGACGACAAATAGGAATACATGCTTACGACAGCTGCTACACTACCGCAGAGTTTCTTGTAGTATATCCATAATGTCCATAATGGACTTTTGGGCAACGCACTGACCGTAAAACAAGTACATCGCGCGGAAGTTTTCAGTTAGGCACTGATGTAAACCTTGTTATCTCCCAATCTTATTTATAGTGGTCATGCACTTAGCTACACAAGAGCTTAGCTTATTTTCCTTTTCTCCTTTTTGGGTTTTTATATCTTTTGACTTGAGGAGAGAATAAACCAAACATTACGCTGTGGAGATGGCCGTTAGCCTGATTAGCTCTTGAATTGAAGCTAGAAATCGGACTGAAAACTCACCGGAACTTTTCTGCATATGACTAGCCGATATGACTGATGAGACAGTGTAAACCCTACCATGGCCAATATCGCTATAACTGTTGTTTATTCACGCTTGACAGCTTGGACATTTCTTGTTTCAATTTTTTTCTTTTTTTACCGTAAGTTCTTTCTTTGATTATGGTCCATTCTTTGCTAGCAAAGGTAATGAATGTTATTTTTTAAAGCGCTGATAAACTACCAAAACTGAACCCTCTAAAACCTGGGCCCACACCAAATTTTAATTCTGTCTGTCACAATTGTTTTCACATCCTCTTAAGAATCTGTCGTCCTGGCGGAAACCAGAATACACTGAACCCCGGGACTCGGTTCACAAACCGACAGCGATCTCTTTCAGTGAGCAAAGACGATTTTTTTCAGACGTACATCCGACAGTTATTATTCACGAGGGGTTACTGAGTTACAATGCAAATCTTTGTTAACTGATCTTCTTTATACCAAAATCTTTCTGGAGACAAATAAGGCCATGTTTTTAAAATAATTGAACAACCAGCCATGAACAATTATTTTACATAATAAGATGCAAATAGGGCTTTGTCGCTCTGTGTACTTAACTAAAACAACTCACGTCTAGGAGCTTGTTTGTTTCAGTGAAGTGCATTAGAATCTTTTAGCACAACACGGAATTGAACGTCAGCTTTCAGGGACTTTGTATTGATTTTTACCGCAATTAGCTATCGACTTGATTGATGTGAGCTATACGGGTCGAATACGCGTCAATTAACTTGCAAAATCTAACTGGACACACCGGTAGTGTCATTCTAATTCTTTAAATAGTAATACAAAAGTTTGAATTGTTTTTCTTTCATTACAGTTGTTGATCGTCTTTACTCTTGCTAAATTCTGCTGCGGTGAACTACGATGATTCTCGAAGGAGCTGAAAAAGAATCCATGCCGACGGAAAGGTTTTCTCCAAAGCATCGCCGGGGCCGATGTTTATTGGTGTTAGTAGTCGTAACTTGCATTATTCTGTTCTTAGCTATTGGAATAGTCATGGGGTACTTCATTGGAAGAAAGGCTGTGAGTAGCTGTAAAGCCAGGCTACAGCCAACTCCTTCGCAAAGCAGTCACATAGATTCAACAAAAATTCACAAGGATGCTGTCGACATGGTCTCCACAGAAAAACTCAGACACCTTCTAAAGTAAGTAATTTAAATTTGTCTACGACATATTTTGTAATATATTTTGGTACTGTACTGTCAAATTTTGGAGTCAGCTTGACGTCTCGCTACAACGTTGGTCGATCGAGAGGGACTAGGCTGATGACAGCGTATTTCCCTTTAAACTCAAACTGATTTCGCTGTATCGTAACGGAGTGCTCGAAGAAAGGACTCTTGGGACTTTATTCTACTTTCGTGGGACATGGGCCAAGTTGATGGGAGTTCAATGAATGAGTAACGTACGCGGACACAAATTTGGCTCTTCATGTGTGACGAGCCACTGGAATATCCAATGAGGCACTAACATTCAGGCACGCAGTAAAATGAGGCTAATAAATCTGGCAGAATGCCCTGATACTTGTCAGGCATTTA
>Ga0126339_10004018_pt1 | contig 10790 bp, 6 predicted proteins | sample OrbTmetagenome_2_FD_92532 | JGI IMG/M metagenome (GOLD analysis project Ga0126339, IMG submission 92532) | Coral microbial communities from Petempiche,Puerto Morelos, Mexico - Orbicella T R C metagenome | ecosystem: Host-associated > Invertebrates > Cnidaria > Coral | place: Petempiche,Puerto...
CATATTCTACAATTGTCTTATTAAAAACGCAATCAAATTATCCCGGGAATTATAAAAAACTAAATGAAATAGAAATAAAAGCACCCAAAAACATTGCGCATACGCTTAACATATTTGAAGAGCGTAGTACAATGGCTCATATACCATGATGACTGAGCTAACGAAAACTCTTGAATTGGCATTATACAATGATCCAGTTTTTAATCATATCTGTTACCTTCATCTAAGATATTTTTTGTCATATATCTTCAGCGAGTCACGCTATGATTAGCTGCGGTCTAACTATTACCATTTTAGTGAGGCAGCGTGGCCAAGTGGTTTAGGGCGCTGGTGTTGTAAGGTAAGGTAAGGTAACTTTATTTTAAGTCGTAAACGTGGGGAGTGGTTATCCAATCTCCCGAGCCAGGGGCTCATGACAAAAACGCACGACTATTTACAATAACATTACTACTTACAGTTACCATATTCGCTAAGATAAATTCAGAATTAAAATATAAAATATTCCTAACAGCGCGACTATTTACAATAGCATTACTACTTACAATTACTATATTCGCTAAGATAAAATCAGAATTAAAATATAAAATATTCCTAACAGCGCGACTATTTACAATAGCATTACTACTTACAATTACTATATTCGCTAAGATAAAATCAGAATTAAAATATAAAATATTCCCAACAGCACGACTATTTACAATAGCATTACTACTTACAATTACTATATTCGCTAAGATAAAATCAGAATTAAAATATCAAATATTCCTAACAACACGACTATTTACAATAGCATTACTACTTACAATTACTATATTCGCTGAGATGAAATCAGAATTAAAATATCAAATATTCCTAACAGCAACTAGTCCTAATATTAAAAATTTGAGTTAGAAAATACAGTTCATACACTGGCACCCTGTAAACTCCACACCATTCAAACGAGAACTAAAATTGTGTCAAATTGGTCGAGGATTTGGTGATAGCTGGTAACTGGTTCCACATGTGGGCAATCTTATACAGAAAGGAGCTGTGCATGACAAGGCTGTTATATGGTGGCTGTACAAATCTGTGTAGTCCGGAGGTTCAAGGTCTCCACCCTGCCACTAGCTGGATTTGTTTCTCGGTACGTAGTCCCGAGTTCAAATCCTCGGTCAACCTTTGTAAATAGCAAACTGGTCTGCCTCCTTTATAACTATGTTACCTTTATTTGAAATATTTGTTTCCTTTGTTTCAGTGGCATGCCTGTAAACTAGCCGTAAGCTTAGTGCATGTATAGCTAAGTGCATGACCACTATCAATAAGATTTACATTTACATTTCTAACCTGAGGATTTCGGCTTATCACTGCGCGAGAAGAGGAATATAATCTAAAGTTAGGAAACGCCTTGTTCGGTTTGAGTTCAGCGCTTACCGGTGCCTAAACATGGCCAAGTTTATTTTCTTCGGTTTTGAGTTACACCGTTGTTAGTTACTCCTGAATTCCAACAGCATTTTGCCAACCAAACATTCTCTTCACGCAAGTTCTGAACTCTCTTTTGCGCCAAAAGTAAGTTACGGGATTCAGTACGGCAGGCAAGAGAACAATCGAGTTTGCAGTAAACCAAAGCAAAGTGGCCACTCGTCCACGCACATTGTAAAACTTGCGCGCAGTGAATGTTGTTATGAGCGGCAAATTGCACAAAATCATGATACCAATGATGAGGAAAGTTGTCTTGGCGGCTTTGTTGTCCCGGGCGGCTTTTTCTCTGGCAGGTCTTGATCTCTCGTTGATTTCTTCTTGCGATGGTGACCACGATTGTACTGTAGAGTCTTGAATCTGTCTTGAATGGGCCCGAGCTTCTACAAATAGCCGGACGTTCATCACAAACACCACCAAAGCGCTGAAGATAACAAACGCCATGCGCGAGTAGCCTATGAGGCCTCCTCCATGCTCGCGTCGAGTGAAAATGGTTAACAACGCCCATGAAATCCAAAAACCCGTCAGAGCTACCACAGCATTCCTCTTCGTTACAAAGAACTGATGTTTAAAAGGGTAAAATATAGCAACGGAACGCTCGATACTAGATACACAAACGTGAAGTACAGAAGCGGACGAAAACGAGAACAAGAATATTACATACAAATCTTTGAGTGTGCAAGCTACGCCTGAATTAGCGGCGACTAAAGCTGTTTCAGCCACAAACAAAGGTTGAGTAACTAAGCCGACGAACAAGTCACAAAACGACAAACCAAGCAAGAGCAGGTTGGATGGTGTTCTCAATGAGACAAATCGATAAAAAGCTGCAATGATCACACAGTTACTAAGTATAGCTAGAACAGCAAAGAAAGCGTTCGCAGACGAGATGAAAGCGCACACCGCTCTAAATTCCGCAAACGTGATGTCGTCTCCAGTTTGCACTTGTTTCAATAGCGAACAAAACTGATTTGTCGCCAAAAATGTAGAATCAGTTTGGTTTTCTTCGCCAAAAGTTGTGTTGTTGCTGAACATTTTCCCTAGATTTTTCTTTGAAGATCACACAGTTCAGAGCACCTGTGTAGTTGGCAATCTCTTACCTTCAACTAAGAATATTGTTGTCGCTATTTAGGAAACGTTCTCCAATGGCCTCAGTCAGTTTTCTCTACCCTACTGTTTGCTCTTCATAATCGAAAACAAAAGAAGTTTTCCATACATTGAAAGCGGTGTAGTACAGGCTTCATTCTCCGTTAGTGATGTTGATTTGGCGGCGCCAGCTTTTGTCTGAATACTTAAAAGGCCGATTAATGTTTTAACAGCCGAACTATTTGTTTTTTCTGCAGCACTTGAAGAAAAGTCGCAATTGACAGCTTCTTCCGTCAAAGGCTTGATATCTTTGCCTCCTGACGCAATTGTTTTTTTTTTTATTTCCCGCAGGACTTGTTGTATGTTTCTACGCCAAACAGACTTTTTACAATCCATTTTCGCGGACATTAAACCCAAGGACATTGCAAGTTGCGTCATCGCGCATATTGCCCCCCATTCAGTCCGTTCCGTTTAGACGTCAACTATTTCTTCACTTCGAACGGAAAAGTGACTTTTCAGCATGAATCGGAAATGGTAGCTAGTTGGACAATTTTTAGCACAAAATGCCAGTTCGCATTCGGTTCGCATTTCTCTTCAACAACAGAATGAATGTAAGAAAATTAATCGTTAATCTCATTAACTGGCCTATTCCCATGACTACTAACAGACTTGCGTTACGATTAAGGGCCCCCAGGGAAAGCAATCGAGTGAAAGCCCCCTCCTCTCAGTTCCCCCTGTTCGTTTCACAGGGGTCTTACTGTGTGAGATAAAAGACCTTTCGTAATAAAATTAGCAAATATCCTGCACTTCATTCGATTAACAACAGTTTCATACACGGAAGCGGATGTCTCACAGTCGATTGCAAGCTCAAAGATATATATGTTTTGTCTAAAAATGTTTTTACAATTTTATAACCAAAATAAGCTAAAGCATTAAAAGGGCCAATGCTTTGCAGAAGAAAAACGTAGGACGTGATGTGATAAAAAAGGAGGGCGCTTGTGTCGTACACTCGTGATATCGCTCAACCAGTATTCCCGCTGGGAACAAACCTTGATTAGGAAATAAAAACCACACGAGGCAAATAATCAAGGTTTTGTTCCGCTTGGAATTCAAAGGAAGCAGCCTACTCGGCGACAACAATTGTGTACCGTATAGAGTGTTTGGGTCTTGCCGGAATACTTGATATCCTTTATATGCCTAACAATTATACTTAATCAAATTCAATGCAACGAAAAAGGACCAAAGAAGAGTGGAAAATTAAATAGTGGTTACTAGCTAACTGTTTTAGCTTTCATTCTTGTCACAAATGTTTTGGCGTTTACTTGTCGCGATAGTAAAAGAGGCGGGGTCAAAAATTGGATTTTTCTAATGACTTCCTTTTTAGCTGTGTCTTCGATAATGAATGGGTTTAACTTTTTGACATTTAAATTGATTAATTTTCTTCTTGAAAGACGAAACAATAAACTTTTGCGCCAAAACTTCTTACGTTTTCAAGTCATTTCAAGGAAGGTTCTCCGCAATTTTTATGAGAAAGAAACTTTAAGCTTTTTGTGTCCATGAACTAGTTTTTCATTACATGGAACAAGTAACAGCCCATATGCACAAGGAAAAATTGTTTAAACATGAAAAATAAGGGGGCCGTAAATAACAACCTAAAAGTTTCGTACGTAAGAATCATTTGCGTGCGATTCTTGTCATTAACATGTAAATTCACTTTCTTTGGTCTTGCAGCTGTTTTTTGATTATATATAGACCACCATTTTTGTAAGTAGTAAATCTTCACTTGTCTAATTTTCTACCATTTTATTTCTGCTTCTAGTTTCCCTTTAATACCCTATTTTGGTTGATATTGTAGTCCGTGTACAAAAATCGCACATAATATAACGAAAAAGGTCAAAAATCGTTGTAAACAGTTAAAGCCCCGTCTACACTACGCTGGTGAAGTTTGAAAACACAGCTTTATTTCTACGGTTAGGCCTACCGTCCAGTCACTAATCCCTACTGACAAAAACGGAGCTTTTCAAAAAGGCTACTCAAACCGGAGGAATTTAAAAACGCCGGTTTCGCGTTTTGGTGTGGACGGAAAACGTTTTGAAAACGAAGCTTTCTGAAAACGATATGATGACGTCACGATTATCATGTGGTTTCTGTGCGGTAGTCTTCAAACACAATTCCAAAATGACCGGTGATTGTTGCGTTTTCAAATTTCTCCAGCGTAGTGTGGACGGAAAATCTTGACCTTGTTATGAGCTGATCGCATACCACCCCGAAACAATCTTTTGGCCGATCATAGTGTCTTGCTTCTGGTAAAAGATACTAGACGCACAGGACTTTTGCTCTCATGTGTTACCCAGTCTCCCGCCGCTTAATATTGGTAAACCTGGGACTAAGAGGTAAGATGGACATGTGTTTTATATCGGGCGACGAAAGTTGCCTACATAATTTCTAAAAGGAAAAGTCCGAATGTCTGTTGTTCTAATTAAAGAAAGAACAAAGACCCAAAACATTCACGAGAGAGCAAGATTCAATCTGTATGGCCTCTCTGGTACCGAGAACTAAAAAAAGAAACAGAATAAGCTAAAATAGTTTCTTCTATTCCAGCTCACGGAATTTTTGCGTAATTTGCGCAAGTTATACGTTTACTTCGAGAAGTATTATTTCAACAATGACAAGTAGTAGCCGAATAACGTCTTCAACTCTTAAGCGCAGTATTACAGTAATGCGGAATAAAAATTCACCCTGTTTCGCTGAAGATGCCTTTTTTTCCTGTTCTGAATGCCCAATATATATAATGTGGCGAAAATAGTTGAAAAGACTCAGTCTTCGTATACCTGGACATTACCAAAAGTAACAGACAGAGAAGTAGGAGAGACTGCGTCAAAGAGATGATGAAGTCTGCTAGTAAACCTAAAATTTAGAATGCTGCTAAGGCAAATAATTAAGCAATTTGAATTTCCTTTGTACGCCAGCTGGTCGCCGGTGGGGAACAGAAATGCACGCTTAGCAAATTAAAACCGGCAATGCTTAAAATAGAAGCATTAATTTTCTTATTAAATTTTAGAGCAATATAATTCAGAAGAACGTTTTGGCTTCTTAGTTAACCAGAGGACGAATCCTTTAAATTAGAGGTACAATGTAAGAAGGAGCTCTGAAATGCGTTTTTAGAGTGAACACGTGCGGTTTAATTTCATGGCTTGCGCCTTTTGTCTCTAACTTTATGTGTACGCGCGTCCTGACCGATTTATCCACACTTACATTATTTTGGCGAAGAACCCGTCAACTTAATGGGGAATATTCACCAACAAGGGTTGTGACAACTGTTTCTTTGAGTCCTATAAATGACGTTCATTGGCTGGTGAAATTAGTATATTAACTACCGTACGTCAAACATCACGGTAAAGCGATTACCCACACCTGTTTCTATCACGTGGGGTAAATAGGGAAGTTTCACAAAACAAAGTAAAGTTATATAACTACGAATTGGATCCTTTAAACGTCAAGCCGTTTAAAGAAAGGTGGCCGATAGGCTGCTCAACTTCTATTTACCAAGAGGCTAGGAAGAAGAATTAACTTCCTCGCGAAAGTTGTTCCAATAAGCTGGTACTTCAGAAACGGCGTACAGATCCTGCGGTAAAAAGGTATATTCTTATTTTGTTGCCAGGGATTATTCTTGTTTTACAATACGATCAAAATGTTTTTGAAATGTCACATGAAACTGCAAAGTGGCCCGAATATGATAATTGAAGTGAAATTTGAAATTATATTCTTAAAATCAAATGCTCGTGTAGAAATGAACTCAAGCAAGACAACAGTTCTCGAAAAGCGAAAAGACACTGCAAAATTAACGACACAAAAGCCCTTAATCGTTCATTTACGGTAATAAAAAAGGAGCATTTGCATTTTTTGAAAGAGCAGAAGCTTCAGTTTTGTTTTCGATTACTCCCACCGTGTCGTCCTCGTCCAATATTTTCATCAGAAACAAGGCCATTTTTCTGCAACTTATATTATGTCTTTTGATACCCGTCTATTTTCAGACCAACAAAAGGCAAGTGGTAGGTTTTGTGCAGCGAATTTGCAGTTTTGTCGAGTCATCCCGATGCAAGTTTTTCAGTGCCTCGTGTAGATTATCTGACAGATATAGTGGAGGACGCAAAAAAGGAAACAGCTGTCTTGATGAAATGGAACTGAATATATCACTAACCGAAAATGATAAAGCAAGGACGGGGTTTATAGACTGAAGCTTTTTGCACTAGTGACGTACAAAACCGAGGAAAACTTTTGTTTATGGTGTTCTGTTTTTAAACGTTTTGCCACTCAGTGTCGCGGTTAACAGGCAGGAACTAACTGAACAGAGAAGCCATTCCGCAGCCTTTCACAAGATGACTGCTGAGGAGGCAGACATTGTACAAGCGTTTGTTTTGGGATTATTTACAACAGTAGCCGTGCTAGGTAATATTATAGTTTGTGTCATAGTGTATAAGCACCGTTGGATTTTGCATCCAACAAATGACTTTGTAATAAGTTTAGCTTTGTTAGATATTCTGACAGCGGTTATTCCGCTGCCTTTAACCATTTGCGTGTTTATAGGCGGGCCGGGTTGGATGTTTGGCAAAGCGACCTGTTCTGTCGACGCATTTTTCAACGATTTTGCTAAATACGCATCCATCTGTACTCTGTGTTTCATCGCCATCCAACGTTATTACAGGTTTCTTAAACCACTCGAATGCAACGAAACATTTACCCCTGGATATACTTTGACCATTTCAATTTGTATCTGGATCGGGTCGTCCCTATTTGCTGGGTTACCCGTAATGGCGGGTTGGGCTGACTATACTTTCAGTTACGAGTATCTAGGTTGCTGGATTACCTACAATCAAGACCTCCAACAATCCGTTTGGAATACATGCATCTTGTTGCTCAAGATTATTCCCACGTTTTTAACTTTTTATTGTTATCGCGTCATTTACGGCGCCATCCGCAGGAGCAGTCCTCGTGTCCGTAGCATTTCTCGCGTCAGGGGTAATTCTGGCGTCATCGAAGCAAACGTGGAGTTTTTAAACAGCACGAAAAAGTACCGTCTTACTAAAACGTTCCTCGTCATTTCAATCGTGTTTGTAGTTAGTTGGCTTCCCCCGTCAATCATTTTCGTAATCGACCAGTTGTTATCACTCCACCTGACCCTCATTGGCTCACGTATTTTACGGTTTTCTACGGCAGTGGCGTTGGCAAGCAAAGTGTTTATTTATGGCTGGGTCAATCGGCCTTTTCGAAGAGAGTTGTTCAACCTTTTTTGAAGCTTTGAACCAAGGCAACTTCGAGAATTAATGCGACACAAACACTAAGCTGAAATTCTACCCGAGTTCGCCAGAGTTAAGAATTCCCAGAATATGGAACTGCATGCTAAATAATTAGCTATTAGAATAATAGAGAGGCCTGCGATAATTGAATCATACGAAATAGCTAGTATAGTCACGTAAAATGTTCGGAAAATCGGAAAATGTGTCTTTTTATCGGCCACGAGTTTGTCAATACTTCTTTGCTATATAACACTTTGATCAGGCTGAAAACAGCTTGTTTACCGTAATTACTAAAACCGTTTGAAGCTTCATAAAACTCTTTTTATTATCCTTGCTGCATTAATCCACCGTAGGAAAAAAGATGGCGGCTGTACATTTTACCACAATACCTTGCGAACCTAACACAGCCTGTAAGGCACAAAGAAAGCTAGATTTTTTCAATTTTTGTCCCTGTACGAAGGACATTGTTTATGCTAGGTTTGAAGGCTTTGTAACTCTTCTGTACGTTTTTATGAAAGTTGTTAAGGTTTTCGTGCGTTAAGAACGATGGGTAAATGTACCAATCGCCATCTTTTTTCCTACGGAGGATTAGAGATGCTATTTTAAAACTCGTAGAGATGCCATCATGTTAGCCTTGTTAAAGTTGTCGGAATGTTAATTAATGTAGGTGTTTTAAACGAATATAGGTTTTGTATAACGGTAAAACTGAGTGCAGTTACTTATTGCAGTCTTTTGTATTTTTTAGCAGTTTCGAGTTACAGCGAATTTAATAATGTTGTAAAGCTGATCACAACAAAAGCTCATGAAAAGGTAAATAAATATTGTCTGAGATCTGTGGATGTTACCAAATCAAATTTACTAATTTGTTTCCCACTGTACCTTTGCTTTCGGAAATAATTTTTTGCTCATATGAATTATAATGGACGTAACGTCAACGCTTTTTATGGCAAAAAGATCTGGAAGTATTCAAAAACTTGAAAACAACAACAGCAAGTAGATACTGAGAGAGGTTTTCGCACCAAATAACCAATTAATCGAAGTTGAAATTAAAAATGGTCGCCACTTAGTTAGAAATATGATGTGAAGGTCCTTAAAGCGAGCAGCGAGCAACGATTCCCGCGAGTATATGTACAGTGTTGCTTTAGCCGTGGGGCAAATCTTAATTACTTACATTACTTTCAATACGTGGGGGCTATTTATGCCACTGACAACTTCATTTATCCTTCTTACATGCAGTACAATATTTACATTAACTTGACTCGTTTTGCTTTCGAGGTGCGTCAGAAATTTGAAGCCGTTCTGCGTGAATAGAAATCGTTCCCGAACCCGTCAAACACATAGTAGAGATATAATATAATAGATATCTTACTAACCTCGTCTTCTCGGTCCGTTCTGTAAATTTCGGATCCTCGTTTTCGGCCCTTCGATTTATGGGCCGTGCGCTTCGCGCATATTTAGTCTACTAACAATTCAATACTAACAATACTTGCAAGAACATACAGCTACTTACAGTTACTTACAGCTACTTACGTTAATTGCAGTACGGGTTACTTACGCTAGTAACTCAAACAAAGAAAAGAAAAGAAATATAAAAGGGCCGGGGATGTTTGATACAGAAACTAAACTTTTAACTCGAAGGAGAAAAGATTGAAGGATATTTTTCCTGCTGATTCACTGAACATTAGCTTATATACACTGAATATTGAAGCGAGGACACAGGAAAGGAAAGTCTAAATAGAGAGAAAGTTAGAAGCTTTCGGTTACATTTTAAGCTACTCCATTTAGCTCCTTTGAGGGCGGACATAACTCAGTTTACCACCTGACCTTCCAGTGGGATATCTGGGGCTCTCTCTTGGTCCTGGTTTTCTGGGGTGGGTCTGGCATGTCTCCAAAATAGAGACTTCAGACTCTGTTTAAAGCCCTTACGATATTCTTGACTAAATATCGGGTATATGCAGCAATTGATGGCACTGTTTGAGTGGCCAAGCAAAAAACCCGTGGTTTGAAGCCATTTAGGGATGCCACAAGCCTCGAATAAATCGCTAAAATCTATCAACAACATATTCAGGTGCATCAGGAACCAGCAAAATGCAAAGGCCAGGACCACAGCTACAGACATCTTCAGCACGTTTTTCCTATACTCTTGTAACACTCGACGGTTTGCCAGGGCCGTGTTTCCTGGTGTGCGCCTACTCCAGACTTTGGCAGCGATTACTGAATATAACACAGCAATGATTAACAACGGTAAGGCGTACAGAAAGACAAAAGACACGATCGTGTAGATTGCCTGTGCTCTTTTAGGATTAAAAGCCGGAGCCCAATCTTCCATGCAGAATGCAACGGCATCGTTGAGGCGCACTTTTGCAGCATAGAGTAATGGTGATGATAATGCAAAGGTGGCCACCCAGATGACAATGATCGAACGTAATGTGCCTTTAACTGTGATAATATTCCACAATGGGAACGCAACCACAAAGAAACGCTCAAATGCCAGCACCGTGAGAGAGAATATCGAAGAGGCTATTGATAATGCTTGCGAGAACATGAACAATTTGCAGGATATCTGACCAAACGGACCGTCATTCACCCATGAGTGCGTATCTCGAAGCATGCTGACTGCCTGGGGGATCATGATCACAGTAGCCATCAAAAGATCACCAACCTGAAATTGAACATTGCTGGGATGCTTACATCAACCTTTATAAAATATTTAAGAGTGACTTCCTGTGAATACTACGGATAGGTGTGCAAAATGCAAAAATCGAATTCCCTCAAACTTTTTCACAAGAAAGCCTTCTGGGAACCATTTAGGAAAATACAACTTTTAGTTCTTTTGGATTTATATTTTTCAAGTAAAGCGATTTTTTAATTTTCACCCTTGGAGAAGCCCTCGAACCACTGAAAAATGTGCTTCGTATTTGCGACTCGTGTAAGAAAACTAAAACAATTATCAAA
>Ga0126339_10004021_pt1 | contig 10788 bp, 4 predicted proteins | sample OrbTmetagenome_2_FD_92532 | JGI IMG/M metagenome (GOLD analysis project Ga0126339, IMG submission 92532) | Coral microbial communities from Petempiche,Puerto Morelos, Mexico - Orbicella T R C metagenome | ecosystem: Host-associated > Invertebrates > Cnidaria > Coral | place: Petempiche,Puerto...
CTTATGTTCTAGTGAAAACCAGCCTTTATAGGATCACTCCGCGTTTAAGTTTTCTTCTGTGAGGATACATCAGTTATTTTACAAAAATGTTCTCAATTATACGTACCTAGGAATTCTTCTTCGCTTGTTTTCCTTGTTTAGCAGCTGTGCTCTTGCTCGGATGATTCTCTCCAGGTGAGAAATAACTTGGACACACTGATCTCGAGTACCTGTAAAATTTTTAAACCTGCAATTCAAGAGTTCTAAAACTCCTTTTAACGGGATGTTTTTATGGCTTGGAGCACAATGAAAACTGAGCACATGACCAAACAGTTTGCGGTCAGGAATGAAAACCTGGTTGAAGGAATGATAATTATTTCTCATTTGAATTTTGTTTATATGATGCGACTCTCATGCACCACTCAATTCCATTGTTAATGACCAGTAAGACAGCAGTGGATATCGTTTATATGTAGAGAACAAATCCATCTGGCTGAATGATTAATTTGATGTTTAATTCTAAACTAATTTCTGTTTCTGTGCAATTGGCATCTTCTATGAAATTAGGGCATTAATTATAGTGTGATTGCCAAACTGAAAGTGAGTAAGTAATAAAGCGAAAAAGTGACTTTGTGCTCACGCCATACATAAATTGCACATGATTCAGATGAGCACCCCAGGTGCTAATCTACTTTTGGTAGCTCAAGGAGGAGCACTTACATATATTGCAATGTGGCACCTTTTTCTTTTTTTGGCATGAATGACACAGCACATTAATGAACAACAACAACTGTAACTTTTACAACAATTGTAACAATAGTAGTAAGTCATAGTCAAACATTCTCTTGTTTAGTCAAACACTATAATATGTTCAACATTGTTCAGTTATAAACTCAACCCATTTTTGATCAAATGTGATGAACAAAGATATCTCAGCCAATTTGAATCAGAGATGTTTGATTCTTGGCAGTGCGATTCTACTAGAGGTGCTCCACAATATGAGCTTAACATTTTTGTCACCACAGCAACATACTGGGTTCCAAACCTGCCTGATATTAAAGACTCTTCTGGCCACCTTAGGGGTTCTATATTGACATTTGCAAATGGTGCCTTATCTGCACGATCCAGCAAGCATATAAATTTGTTAGCTCTAGTTCATGGCCTTATTTAAATTGAAATCAGGTTGGAGGCGAATGGAAAAGAGTAAGTTGTAATGAGAACGGAAATTTTTATAGCTGTAGGTGTGTTGCATGTAGAACTAATAGCCTACCAAGTTACAATGGTTTCTGCTGCAAATTGACCAAGATAGCTCTATTTATATATTTGATGTAATATTTGGTTGAGTGTGTGACGTCATCACTCCTCTCATTTGCATATTTTACATATTTTTCAAACTTAAAGTAGTACTATGATCAAATATTTCCCCACTGATTTTTTAGGTGTATCACATAGAATTCCATGAAAGAATAAAAATGCTGTTTGCCGTTTGAAAATATCTGCATTAGTTCTGGAGATATTTAAGTTTGAAAAATGTGTAAAATATGCAAATGAGATGACTGATGACATCATACACTCAACCCAATTTTATATCAAGTATATAAATAAAGCTATCTTGGTTAATTTGCAGCGCAGACCATTGAAACTTGGTAGGCTAATAGTTCTACAGGAAGTCCTCACCCAAGTCCTCACCCGCTTGATTTCAATATGTTAGTGATTTTCAGCTTGTAAAACATTAAACAAGGCCACAAACTTGAGCTAACATATTTCTATGCTTGCTGGACCAAGCATATGAGGCACCATTTGCAAATAACAAAATGGAACGCCAAAGGTGGTCAGAAATGCCTTTAATATTGGGGAGGTCTGGAACCCAGTGTGTTGCCATGGTAACCAAACTGCTACGCTCATATTGTGGAGCACATTTAGTAGAATCTTTCTGCAAAGAATCAACCATTTCTGATCCAAATTGGATGAGATATCTTTTTTCATCATATTTCATCAAAATTTGGTCAAGTGTATGACGTCATCACTGGGCTAACTTGCATATTTTAAAAACTTGAATATCTCTGGAACGAAAAGAGATATTTGAATACAGTAAACAGCATTTTTCTTCTCACACAGGCTACTTGTTTATGTTTTAAAATGGCTGCGATAGGAAAGATGCGATTTTTGTCACAGTACCACTTTAAATATCTCCAGAACCAATGCAGATATTTTGATACGGTAAACAGCATTTTTATTTTTTTGTGGAATTCAATGTGAATAATGTAAAAATTCAAGAGGTAAAAATTTGACCGTTGTACATGTTGGTTTATTCATAACCAAGTCTAACATTCTTAAATCTAAAAATTAATTTTCTCTCAAGTAAGCTGTACCTTTTGCCTGGTCATCACTGTGTGCAAGAGACAAACTTTCCAAGTAATTTACAAGGATTTCCAACACAAAAATGTCTACCAACGAAGACTCCTCCCTAAATGTTAAATGTTCAATATTGTTAGAGCATGATGAATTCACTACGATAGCAATTTAGAGGTTTACTTATGAATAGGAAAGGATAGGGTACTTTATTTAAAGTGGCAATATATTCTTAGCCATACAGCTAGTTTACAGATATCCCACTACTACAATTAACATAACTACAGTAACTACAGCAACGATGATATTAAAAGCTATAACATATTCATACAATAAAAATTGAAAATTTCATCAATAGACTATGATACTGTAAAATTTACGAAGTGCCCGTAGCTCACCATCTGTACTTTGCAAAGTGCTCGTCGCTCGCAAGACAAATTTGATCACTGCTCATGCTCGCAGAAATAAACGCACTGCTCGCATGCTCGCAAAGACCATTTGATACCCCCCATCACCCTGTGTTTAACCCCAGCAAACATCAATTGTGCTGCAAAGTTTAGAGGGATGTCTTTAAACGACCAACCCCTTAGTGGACCAGACCTAACTAACACTATTGTGGGTTAGTTAACAAGATCTGGTCAAGATCAAGTAGCCCTTGCAGCACACGTGGAGGCCAGGTTCCACCAGGTCAGAGTGTCACCAGACGATTATGATGCATTTAGATTTCTCTTAAATGTCTATTTTCCGCTAGGTGGAATTTCTCTTTTATTAAAAGGAAACATTTTGCACCAAGTAATCTGGCTGACACCATTCAAACAATTCTAGCAGCCAACTGTGCCTTGTCGGATGCCAAATTACGTCAGTTAGCTTCACGTGAGCTTCAGTGCAGTACAGACTAGGTGGACACTCAAGGAGATCTAAAGCTTTCTAATCTGATGTTGTGAACACTTCTCAAGAAGAAGCTAAATTTTACCAGACATTGCAGTTTGCAACATGGAAGGTTTTTCTGGTTATATTATTCCTGAGAAATGTAGACAACGTGGCATTTAGTCTAACAATCATTTTGAATTTTGGTTTCGATGATCGGCAAATTGTTTTCCCGCTGAGTTACTGAAAAAAGATTCAATGCAACCGACGCTTTATTTGGAGGATTCTAGATCTAACAGATTGAGCTCTGACAAGCTCTGAAGGTTAAATAGTAATAGTAATACTCTACACGTTTTAATGTCTCTAGACTTCCTACCTTTGGGGGTGCCTTTTGCAAAGAATCATTATGCCCGTCTGTTTCAATAAAACGTCACCAAAACGAGGAAGCATGCATGTTCCTCTAATGTTTCCCAGTTTTGCCATACGGGAATTGAGCACATTTTAATGAGAATCTGAGCATGCAAGCAGTGGCAGAAATTTTGCAAGCACGAGCAAGTGAGCACTCATCTAATTTTGCAAGCAATTTCAGCAAAGTCCAAATTTTGCGAGTACTTTAAAATTGAACAGGACGATTTGATACCCCTTGATGGGGGAGGTACCATGGTGGTTTATCTTTCATGACAAGCTTGTCTTATGGAACTCTATATGCATGCCCCTTAATCATGTAATGTCCAATGGTTGCTTTGTATTTTTCAAACAGCTCGGCATCTTGCAGGAATCTCTTCTTCAACAGTTGTAGTCTTCATTCTGCCATGATCCAATTGTCAGGAAGGTTAGGCACGGGCTCCCTCCAGGGAAGAGCCAGTTGATAATGGCCACCAACCAACTTGGCTGAACTCTTCATCACTGCTAGAGCCTTTTTGTCTTCAACGGATATGGAAACCTTGCAATCAGGAATCAGACCAGCATTGTCATTCTTCCAGAATCTTTCAAGTTGCTGCATTAGAACACCTTCTTCCTTCTGCCTATTGGCATCCGTTCCAGTGGTGAACGAATAGCATATGGGCCACCTTTGTTGCTACACCTTTCTTCCAGTACCCAAAAGGCCTCTGGGACATTGCATCCTATGATCAGCTCGACCTTGGTCCCATTGATGCTTGGTTAATTGATGTCTTACAAAAGAGGCCATCTTCTAGTGCCTTGGTCAGTTGGAATGCTGTGGCTCAAGACATTTACTTTGTCAACAGTCCACAGTCTGTAGATTTCCAACTTGTCCAACCTGTCGATGGCTTCAAGTGTTAAGCTAATATCTTAACCAAACTTAGGACTATCTTGCTTCTCTTACATTGTTAAGTAGACCGTTCTCTGTTCTCCTTGAATACCCAGATGCACTGCCAAGCCTTTAGCACACAGGGAGACATTCGATCCATTATTGAAGAGAAGGGCATAGGTCAACAATTCCCTGCTCTATTTCAGACTATGAACCTTCACTGGCACTATCCTGAAGCACACTTTACCACTTCCAGCTTAAGAGTAGTGTGCGATTGTCCACCTAGGATATGGGGAGATTGGTGGCTTGAGTAGCTTGAGTATCTTGTAAAGCTTGTGGTATTTGAGTAGTCTGAGTGATGCTCTCTTCACTGGCCTGATTAATATATTGTTCGATCCTTGATGATAGGGAGGATGGAGCAGGGTGTGATGCCTTCGCTTTCAAACATCAACTTGACATGTACTCATGGTTAGGCAGCCCCGAGTGATTAATGACCATAATAAATTAATTTATACTGAAGCAGTAGTGGCAAAGCTGAGCCTTCCTCATTATCTGAACACGTCCACCAAAGGTCTTTCTTTCAAAGTTGTGCCATTTCATCAAAACATGATTCCTGTTACAGGCTGGGCAAACACAGATCTTCGCATTTAAATGTCACTCACTCCCTGAACCACACCTTGACTGGTTGCCTTGTTTGCCTGATGCGGTTCCTTGGGGGTTAACCATGGTGATACGGGTGAATGATGGGTCACTCGATTTTGAACTCGGCTTTGGTTTAGTAACACTACATTTACTGTCAGGTGCAACATCCATAACGCTTCCAAATACTGGATTATAATTTACTGCCTTTGCTGCTACAAACATGGAAATGCCCTTGATGTTTGGTCTCTTACCAGATTGCTGGATACCGTCTGCCACTTCAACAAACTTAGTGCGAAGATGAAAATTAATGGTAATCTTTGTACAACTCTTCGGTGGTTATCAGCGCTGTTGATCTCATCTAGATAACCAATAGACTCGAGGGTGTGTTAACAGTTTTTTAGCTGGTCGGCAAATTCAAGTAATCCTGAACAATTGGACAGATTTATTTGAGGACCCTCAGTGATCTTGCTGGCAAACTCGGCAGCAATTGTACACCGATGACCAAAGCGCCCCTTGAGCAATTTCCTTGCAGCCATGTATGCCTTTCAAGGACCATTACCATGCAGTACTCAATCTTCTTTGCATCACCCATTGTTTACTGCAGTAGATACATGAGATTTTCACTTTCATTCATTGTGTTTTGTTCAGTAGTATTCTCAAACAAGTGACCAGATAAAACTCCAATACTCCATAGGGTTGCCATCAAATATGGATTAGTCTGGTTTGGGCAAAGCAAATCCTTGTCTTATCGTCAAAACCAGCTTATCTAGCACGTCTTCAACGATGGCAAAATCGCTGTCTACAGAATCTGTAGGAGAGAGTTCACTATCTGGTCACTATTATCACTGCATTAACTTTGCTCCTTTCAATATGAGCTTTGACATCTTTAACTTCTTTGGGTCAACTTTGCATTTTGAACTAACTCCTCCAGCACACAGACCAGGTTGCTTGAAAATGTTCGGTATTGCTCCTCCAAAGGGAGAATAATCTTTGAGGATCTTTGCTTGAACAGGCACTTGCTCGAGTTAGTATTTGGCTTCCAAAAATTGACGTTCCATATTCATTTCCTCTTGTTTTCTAAAACGTTCTTGTTTTTCCTTCAACTGCTCCACTTTAAGGCACGCCAAAGCTTCCTTGGCCTTTAACTTCTTAATAGACACACGCATTGAGTTGCAACTTTGAAGAGAACCAGTAATGCTTGTGGAATCTTCCGGTCGGATCTCTGTTCCCTCATGAGTTCTTGAATGAGATTTTACATAGTTGATCCATCGCTTGATATTTGAATCGAAATGCTCCTTTCTCTGACAATATTCCTGGAAATAAGGTCCTTCACGATTTCTCCAGTTAGCATTGCGATGTACTCGTAATGGGCTTTCTCGAAACAACCAAATGCTTCAATAAGTTCTAACAATTTCTTTGAGACTTCTTCCACATTTCTCGCATCTTCTAGGAGGGTCTCAGTTGCTCAACACAACGTTGTGACTCACGACAAACCTCCTGATCTTGAATTCTTAAATCGAAGACTTTTGAGTACTTCTGTAAAATGAACTCTCCTTCTACTGCTACTTCCAAACTCATCCATGACAAAGTTGCATAAATCTTCAAATGAAATGTGGTTGAAATCCACACGACTAAGTAATTCACACTTTTACAAGTGGTTCGCTATTTTTGTGACTACGACAACTAAAGCATAGAGACAATGCAACTAAAAAATTAATGGCAGAACAATAGAAACAACGGATGAAAAAATGTACATGAAAGTATGAAAGGTTAGGTAACCAAAAACAATAACAAATACATGTACAAATATGCACAGAATAACTGAAATACAGAAAACAAAGGACTAAAACATGAAAGCACAACAAATTTGAGGCTCTGCGACTACTAAAAATAGTCTTACAAGGGGTATGTGCCTACATGTAGTTTCATTCAAGGCAAAGAAAAACAACGACAACAAATTAAGCCTCCTTCACACAAGCAACACAACGGCATAATTTCTTAAAAGATATTGATGAAGATGCCTTAACTGTGGATATCTGGCTAAATTATTCACTGTATAGTTTCCCAGTTCTCAGATGAAACATAAATAGACTTACATATATGCTTTAGTCTCTTTCTTAAAAGGCGTGAAGGAAAAACATAAACAAGCCACTGAAGAGAAACTAAAAGTTTTTTACTATTTGAACTCTGACGAAAGGAGAAGTTTGAAATCATCAGAAAACGTTACTTTGTTTGATACATACAATAATAGGTTACGTTAGTTCTATACAAAAATGAACACTACACTTTGCCCTAAGCGAAGAAAAGCATTTTGTTTATAGGACACAAAACATGCGCATGGCTCATGCGGACATGATATCCCCTGGAGACACGATGCCAGAGTGCATGCCTCCTGCATGCATGATCCTGTGTGTAATGTACATGCATCTTACAACTAGTATGTAGTTGACACTCATGCAGACTAATCTTTTTTTCTAAAAAAAATAGTACCACAAGGAAAGCATGGGGTTTTATGAAAAAAATATATACCTTTGTGGTATCAACAAATAACTAACATAGGCATGATGTAATAATGATATAATAATAATAATAATAATAACAATAATAATTATTATTATTATCATAATTATAATAATATAATATGTTTTACATAGTGCACACATGTACATTTTCTTCACCAAGAGATAAACTTGCCTGAATATCGTGTAGATGTTGTTAAAAGCCAGTGCAGCACCAAGTCGTTTTGCCGCACTAGGATGGAGAGCCAGACTGTAGAGTCGCTTTAACAAAGACTTGATATTTATTGGGCTCTTTTCAAGTTGCTAATGATAACAAATAAAACAGCTATCTTGTAATCAAATAATGACACAGTTGCTGTTTAATTAACACACACTCATTACCACCTGGTATAATGCAGTACTTTGCTGGCAGAGTGTTACCACCTACTGATTACATTACCAGCTTTGATTAGAACTAATTCACTCATACAGTCTGGGTGTGTGCACATTTTACAGATGAGCTGAACTTGTGCAACCTCCAATTCAAAGACATTTTCTAAAAACTAAGTCTTACCACAAAGACACCTACTAAAAAATGTCCTTTAATCCTTTGTGAAATTCTCTGTTATACACCTAAAACTGCAAGTGGTAAACATTTGATCTTAGCAACACTTTAAAACTCAGATGCTATCACTCAGTTTGCAAAGAGTTGGTTGCTTTTGGGTGGCCTTCGTTGGAGCAGCCACAATGCACTGGGACAACTTTACATAGCATTTTCAGTTTTGGACTTTGAATGTCACCTGCACACAGTTGAAAACCTTATAACCTGACAAACCTTTTCAATTGTCTGTTTTATTGACCACTGGAGGAATTCCCGCACACACTGGGCACTGAAGTCTCGTAATGCAGTGTTATCATGGTGGATTATACCATCCTATCAAATTAAAATTTAATCTTTATTTTCTTGATATATAATCATGTACATATAACTGTATAGTGTTGTAATTCATATATTTTCCTTGTATATTTCCAATGCTTGGGAACTTCAAGAGCTTCCTGATCAAGTGTAAAATTGCCTCTGTTATAAAACAAGGATACTACCATAGAAGCTCATGGCCACCTGGCACATGTATAAACCTCAGTATACATTAACTTTTCTAGGCAAGAATATCAAGTTGTGACTAAAATAAACTGGATAAGAAAACTATCAAATCCTACCAGAATTGCATCTAACAGAGCCATGGTCTCCGGGCTCTCATACTTTCTGTTGTTGGTAAACCAGTGAATAAGCTGGAAAACTAATGGCTTGAAAAGCTGCTCAGACACCTACACAAAAAGTGGCAAGTGACAAGAATAACATAACTGATAATCCATCGAATATTTTCGTTTGCACACCATTGATGTGAAGCTAAAACTGGGAATTTCCGAGTCAAAAGATCATGCTTGTTGTAAAAAAATATTTGAAAGGTAATAAACACAATAGCCCGCAATTGACTTTAAAAACATGTTGTGATATTTGTCCTTGAACATTATCTGTTCTTTGAAGTTCACAGTTTCCCTCGACCTCTCGACCTTAAGCCTCACTCTTGCAAAACTGTTGATTCTCTGACGAGATCATGTCTGTGGGCAAAATTAAAACCAAACATATTTTTGCACCAAATAGAGGCTATTGCATGTTTATGTACATGTATAACCAGGAGTGTCAATGACATTAGTTATAAGCGGCCACTGAAGGCGTAATAGACGGCTGTGACCACTAAAGGGGCCGTGAGGCCCCTTAACCCTAGGGGGGTCTGGGGGCATGTCCCCCCCAGAAAAATTTGGAATCTAAAAGCTCAGAAATGCACTTTCCAGCATTCTGGGCATCAAAAAGCACGCTGTTGATGGGTATTTTTATTGACCACAAAGCAGGATTAAAAGCTAACTCCAGATCTGTTCTTCCTTTTAATGAAAATAACCATTTTGAAAGTACACTATTATAAATATGCTAGCTGTAAAAAAAACAAACCTGCCTCTTAAAAACACATGATCTGCTTGCCCTAGATGACTCCCAGTGGGCTGCTTGCCCATTATTGGCAGCTTAGTGGTTCACAGTTCATCATACAATGAATTTTCAGGTTACTTTGATGTCAAAGGACAACCATTTAAGTGTGTACTGTGAGCTTAGAAGATCAGCCTTTTCTTACTGAACAAAAATTTGTTTGCTAAAAACTGGAAAATACAGCACCCAATATTTTGATTAAAAGTGGACTCTGTCACATGAGAGCTCTGTGCTAAGCTTTGTGTGCTGTATTGCTACTGTACTTCTTGCTACATGTACTGTATAACTTAGTTGTTATTAGAATCTATTAGCTGAATATTATTTACCAATGAATATTATTGATAATAATCAGAACATAAGGACTTTTGTCAGTTTATCATTCAATTACTTGAACCCCTGAAATGTCATTGGCTTATCTCTAAACTTTAAGCCCCAGGCATCAAATGACACTACTACATACAAAAAAATTAATACATGTGGACAACATTTCCCCCTTGATTTAAGCTCATTCAGTCGACACATTAGGATGAAGAAATAAATTTCATGGTCCTTGTGCAAAATTTAACTACTTTGAGTTATTCCCATTGTGTCACAATTTTTTGGACCTAGAGTATCATGAAGATCCACGAAGATGATCAACATCAGAGGTCAAGAAAAGGACGGAAAAATACAGAAAAATTAATGGTGTCACGTCTGCCACGGTCTATTAATCTTTATTAATACTCTATGTACTTCAAATGAATGAAATCCTTCACTTATCACAGAAATCTAATTGGTAAATCACAAGTCACGTACTTGTATAATAGCAAATGATGCATCATGTTGTGATGTCCTGTCCTGCATCACGCAGCTAATTTGGTCTCAATCATGCATCACCCTGCTAACTTTGGGGCCATCATGCGTCACACAAAACCCTTTGCCACTCTCCACTGTTGCATGATCTGGCTTAATCTACACAATAGCAAGCTATGCTTACCTGTTCCACGTCGCATGCTAACTGCAGGAGAGTAGGAAATACATGCTTCCATAACTTTTCCATTGGACTCTACAATTTAATTACCAATAGAGCAAATAAACACTAGGTACATTTTATCTTGTTTTAATTTAGTTTGCTCAACCTCAAACTTAAACAGATAGAA
>Ga0126339_10004022_pt1 | contig 10788 bp, 7 predicted proteins | sample OrbTmetagenome_2_FD_92532 | JGI IMG/M metagenome (GOLD analysis project Ga0126339, IMG submission 92532) | Coral microbial communities from Petempiche,Puerto Morelos, Mexico - Orbicella T R C metagenome | ecosystem: Host-associated > Invertebrates > Cnidaria > Coral | place: Petempiche,Puerto...
TCTCTTAATTCGCCGACGAGCTGACAGCCTCCTGTAGATTAAATCCAACCATGTACAGGTCTCGTCTTTTAACTCTGCTCCTGTGTTGAGTGATGATTCACAGAAAATGGAAAAAGGATCTTTTTCTCGAGCACGTTGTTCGTAAAGACCTCTTAATCTTTTTGCCTCTTGTTTAACAAAGAATTGCGAAGTTTTCCCCCAGGTCACTGCCTTCTATGAAACAATTGACAGCTGACTCAATAGGTTCTCTGTTTTGTCGCTTACCTCGTGACTGGATTCTTGTAGCTCTTCTGTGTCAACACGAGTCATTTCTTCGAGAACATCTTCAAATGGCACAGAAGCCGCCTTTTTGAAATTTGTTTTCAATTTTTATGCGCGCGTCCGTTGATCCGAGATGCAATCACCCCGGCATTTTTGTTGGCGTGTGTGCCCAGGGTGATTGATTGGATACCGAATTTGTGAGATTACATTCTTTGTATTTAATCAGCTGCATTTGATCTTGCAACTTTTATGCTCTCTTGCACCGACTTGTTATACCAACTGATCGCTAAAATTGAAATTAATACTTTAACTAGGTTATCATATAGGGTGCAACGAATCCGAAAATGTTAATTTTAGTGGCAGGTCACATGGAGCAAAAGTGACCACATACCTTTCTTAAGAAATGCGCAGAAAAAGTGCAAAGTTGATTTGGGCATCAAAGAGTAGTATAGGAATTTTTAACAAATTCGACAAAAATGTGACACAAAGACAAATGTGCGCGTAATAATGACAAACACTTGGTTAAAGTACCCTTTGAAGACATTGCTGATAAAGACGGACAAGACATAGTTAATATGGACAAGTTATGTATCAATACAATGTATAATTGACACATTAAACTGTTTCTTAATAGTTTCTTGGTAAGATCATCAATTTCGGTGATTGTCCCTTTTTAAGAGTTCCTGCCTGAGAGCATTGAGAATCGTGCGACAGCGACTATTTTGGCACATTGCTCATATTTTGCCTCAAGATACCCTTTGGTGAACTGTTTTCAAAAATCAGAAGTTTAAGTTCCAGCGCTTTTTTGTTTTTGAAAAAAATTCAAAAGTTTGAAAATGCGGTCAAAGTGCATTTTCCGCCCAGTGGAATGCCCCAAATAAGACGAAAAGACGAAGCGTTCGTAAAATCTTGAAATTCAATCAAGTACTGTTAAATATTGGTCAGATATAGAGAAGTCGAATACCCCTGAGCACTTATTCTTTCATTGCAATGTAACAAAATCTTTCTGGCAGTTGCTTTATTCCTGAATTTCTGAAAAAAAGGTAATCTCGACATCATTAACGCTAGAAAATGTTATATCTCGAGTATTCAATGTCGCAGAGGACTTTCATATTCCAAACCATATTATTTTATTAGCCAAATATTATATTTATAACTGTATATTAAATATCATACATCCTTCTCTGAAGGTCTTCCTAGCCAAGGTTAAAGGAACTTGCCAGATTGAACAGAAAAATGCAGCTAACAGCAATAAATTGGTAAAACATTAGAAAAAATGGAAGAAATTTCTACCTTGCTTCAGTTAATTTAGTTTATGTTTTGTTATGATGTATGTAGAGATCTATTTATATTTACATTGTAATAGGCTTCTTTACCTCCCCTTTTCTTCTTTTTTTTTGTGTGTATCCCTTTTTAATGTAAAATTGTAAAACTAGCACTACAGTATCTCTTTGCTTGTCCATTGCACAACTTACAAAAAAAAAGAGAGAGATATCAATCTCATTGGGCCGAACAGACTTGATGGTAAACTTAGAAGGCTCCTTTTTGTCATTGGATCCTGGGATGAAACACTTTCATCTGGTGCAATGAATCTGAAGCAGTCAGAATTCAAGTTCCATGATACACCAAGGGCTTTGAGTGGCTCACGTGAATCACATTTCACTAGTAGCGACGTTGCTCTTTTGTCTAGGTCTATGCCATCCATCACGAGCTTCGAATTGCTTGCCCATTTTGTCAAGTTGAACGCTGCTGCCATCATGATGTCTGATATCTCTTGTTGAAGTTTTAGCGCCGAGCTGTCTATGCCAGCTCCTGTTATGCAATCATCTACATACATGTTATATAGGATTTCCCTTGTGGCGTCAGGGAATGTCTCTACATACTTATCGACATGAGCATTCATTGTTGCAATGGTAAGAAGTGGACTAGAGTTCACTCCAAATGTCAGTCATGGCATCCTGTAAATTTTCGGTGCTTCCTCTGTTTTAAGGTAACGCCACAGGTAACGGTGTACATCTTGATCCTTGATCCACATCTGCTATCATTCCAACGCTGTGTACGAAAACGGATGAGGACAGATGCAAGGTTGGGTTGTAACGCAGGACCAGGAAGGACACAGTCATTGAGAGAAATAGTGTCTTGCTCTTAGGCAGAAGCATCGAATACGATTCTACATTTTGATGTCTGTCTGTCAGCACGGAAAACAGCATGGTGTAATATGTACCGGACACTTCCATCTCCACTGGTCAGATCTACCACTTCCTCTGCAAAGCCTTTCTCTACATACTGGTTGATTGCAGTGGTGTGAGCTTCAGCTTTCTCGGGATCTCGTTTCATTTTCCTTTTAATACTTTCGAGTCGTTTCACAGCTTGTGCATGATTGTTCTGTAGCTTCGGATGGTCTCTCCTCCATGGTAATCGAACTTCGTAGTTCTTGCCATCAAAGTTCAGTCCGTCTTGAAGTCATTGACTGCAAGCTCTTCTTCTTGTGATATGGTTGAATTCACAGTTTCAGTTATGCCAATTGATTCTAGATCCCAAAACCGTCTGAGATTTGCGGTAACCTCGTTATTCTCTACCATCGTTAGCATGGATGATGTGTGCTTTGAATAACTGTCTACAGGTCCTGTAAGTATCGATCAGAAGTGAGATTCCACAGCTACCAGTGATTCAGGGTTCTCTCCTCTCTTGCAAATCCCAGTTACAAATGAGTAGTAGTGATCAGCACCGATAAGAACATCTACTTGGACTGAGTTGTGAGGGTAGGAGTCTGCGAGAGTTCAACCTTGCAGGTAGGGGTTGTCCACAAGATTCAACTTGACAGGTCCCAGGGGATTGCAAATCTTGGCTAGGGTAAGTGCTTCCATTTTTACAGCTTCTGTTGCATGTCCCCGGATTGCTGAGAGGGTGAATTGCACCCTATGAAATCTCATGGACTCACTAGTTTCTCCTCCTAGTGTTGCAACGTTTAATACTTCTGAGGAACCTTGCAGAGCAATGGATTCTGCGATGTTTTTACGGATACAGGACCGCTGACTTCCAGAATTGAGCAAAACGCGAACTGTAACTTCTTGGTTATTCACTGATAGCTTGGCTAACGTTGTTTGAAGAAGTGTCTCCTTCATACTGGTAAAGGATTTCGAAGCAGGCAGTTCAGTCAATGTAGTATTGGTCGGATTCTCAGTTGCTGCAATTAGAGGCTGACTGTGCAGTAACTTGTGATGACGTTTTACACAGTTCACAACTGGAAAATTGGGTTGACGACAGATTTTAGAGATGTGCTTACTGTTGGTTGGTCTTAGGCAATTAAAGCACAACTTGCTCTCTTAAAACAGTTTCCATCTATTATCCATTGCTTTCCCATTAAACTCTGGACAGTTTAGTGACTAATGGCTTCCCTTGCAGAATCTACAACTCGGGCCTGTTGGTGGTTTTGCCTCGCTGAACAAAGTAGACGCAGTTGACACTTGTTCTAAGTCACCTATTTCAATGAAGGGTGGATTTCTTCGCCCATCTCTATTCTTATTTGTACTATGAATTTTTCAGACTAAGATTTCCTATAAGATTTCTTTCGCCTGCCTCTTTGGATAAAACTTGTCGATTGAGGAACTTAAAGAACAATTCAAGATCACTTTCATCGTCCGGGGTGTCGGGCAGTTCTAATTCCCACTTCTCTAATATTGCAGATGGTAACTTGAGCTCAAATATTGGTAACAAACTACACCCATGACTCTTCGGGATTTCTCCAAAAGCTTCAAAAGCTCTAGTTCTGTTCTTTACAGTATCATAGAGATCACGAAGGGATGGTGCGGTTACAACAGATTTTGCCTCCATCTGAACAACTGATTTGACAAGGGATGAGATAGCCACACGTTTTCTTTCATATCTCTGTTTGAGACATTTTACAGCTGGTTGATAGTTAGCCCCAGTCACTGCAAACCCTTCTATTGTTTGCAAGGTATTGCCAGTCAGCACTAAACGTAGGTAAGTGAACTTTTGAACATTGGGCAAATCATCATTGTCGTACACTGCAGCTTCAAACTGATGCCAGAAGTTTTGGAATTTCAACACATCACCACTAAACTTGGGCAGCTCAATCCCAGGCAGTTTGAGATTAGACGATTGGTGGCTATCTCTATGTACACTCCCTTTTGAAGACTGCTTTTCTGAATTTCACGCCTTATTTAAATATTTATAAGTTGCATCTATAGCTTGATCTATCCCATCCAAGAATTCCCTACAACAGCACAGCTCATTCTCAATTTCCTCGTCTGCAAGGAATGAAATTACACGATCTCGCAACTGAACAATTACCACACGATGCTCTGACAATCTTTCGATCCTGATCTTTACTTTAACCTTATTATTCTCAATTTCGCTCAACCCTGAAATGGCACGAATTACGGCTTCAATACCTTTGCTTTCAGTCTGATGGAAGTACTCTCTTGCAGTTGTTTGGCGTTTACCGCTAGAGGAAGTTCTTTGCTAAATTTAGCGAAATTCATATCTTCGGGTGATTCTTTCGACGTTTCTGATTTTACTTCAGTCTTTGACTCATAATAATCATCTACTAACCTCTGAATCAAGACTTTTTTCTTTCCAGTCGTCGATAATCCCTTTCCTTTAATTAAGCAATCCACGTAGTTGCTCCACTGATTTTTGAGATAGCTCGTCTTCTATTTCAAAGTCACTCGAATATTTGGCAGCCATCTTGTCGCGCGCATGTGGTTAGGAGTGTTGACTGTATAAAGTCTCACAGAAGTAAGTCAATCCACAGCTAATTGTACTTACGATCGTTCGAATCCACAGCTCGAAGGACCATTAATGTTCTAGTAACACAACGTATTTACTCTCGGCTTCACAGCTTTACACTGCACTTCGTTTTCACAGCTTTCGACATGCATCGTTTTACAACTCTTGCAAAGAAACCCGAAGGAACAATGAGAGAGTCACGTGACGCTACAATACTAACGCGGGGTACTCGCGGGGTACCATCGCAAGTCAAGTCTGTTCGGTTTCTTACTTAGTCTACCCGTGCGGGTGTAACGGGGTGTAATACATGACCTCAATGAGGAGTGATAGGTAGAATGGAACAACGAATTAATTCGAGAACACAACTGCGAAAAAGCGTGTAAACCAAAAAAAAAAATTCTAATGATGCTCTGGTAATAACAGCTACGAGAGGAAGCCGTTTCGCGCAAAAGGTCGACGCGCTATGATTATGACACCTAACAGTCTTATTAACTTTCATTAAAAAGCCTTTTTTTCTGAATGACTTGCGCGGGTTTTAAACACGGAGCGATCCTATATAACGAGGCTGAAGTGTTCAGCCTGCCAATCACAAATCCTAACGGACGACCAATGCTCCCTTTTGATTGGCTTATTTACTTAGGTCTAATTTTAGCGCGTTGCCACAAAATTCTGGAGAGCGACGGGTATAATTTTCTGTTTTATTTCACAAGTAAGTCTGCCTTTTGAACTAAATGAATGATAGCTTCAGGGGAAGATTTAACAAAGAAAATTGACTTTTTTTTTATTTCTAACTCCACTTTCTATTTTTTCCTCCACTTTCGAAAGCCTAACGTATGTATATGAGCTTTTCACTCAAATTTATAAAATGCCGCGTCCAGTTCTTTTGTTGCCAGAGTGTCTTTGCTCCTTAGAGGATTAAGGCGGTTGAGAAATAAGTTTGGAAACTAAAACTCGTAAAAAAAACCCAGAAACAAGAGGTCTGCGAAGATAATATATTACATCTACTGTAACATGGTTATTCTTCAGCCAGTTATCTAAAAGAGATTCCACAAGGTGAACATTGGCTGCTGTTGTATTCTTGCTGGCAAAATTCGGTCGGCATTTTACGAACGCAATTTTTGTTTTTATTGCAATAAGCCATGAGTCTTCCTTCTCTTTTCTAACGTCAATATTCAGGCGACATCTCACTTTGCCATTTTTTTTTTTTTAATTCGCCTGTTTCTTCGTGGTTCTTTTCGTTTCCAATTTCTTCCCTCTCAATATAGAACAGTTTGATGAATAACTCAGCGTTGTTGAATTTGCCCTTTGTTTAGTTTGTCTGCACCATCATAACGCTCATAAATCTGAATAATTTTAAATATCCCACCAAAATCCATCTGTGTTCACAGGCTAACCAAAACCACATCTTACGAGATTTGTTTTCGTTCTCGGTATGCTGAGATAAATTGAAACTGATAGCTCGTTGATCGCAGGCATCAGCTTTGCTATTTTAGTTAACTGCGAAATTTGAATGTTCCGTGAAGTAACGAAGATAATTCATCGCTTTTGTTCTTCCAAAGGCATCTTCCAAAGATTTAATATTAGTTTTACTTTCACTGTATTTTTATCATTTACCTTATATCATTCTACGTAAATAACTCCGTTGTTTTAACGAAAAAAAAAAAAAACGCTATTTCTCCACGACTTCTATGTCATGCGACCGTTATTTCGGGTTTCCACCATAACATAAAAAAGCCAAAAAAGTGCGTCAAAGGTGTCGTGTCCTTGCCTTTTATAAGATCGCTGCCTGTTTAAGATTTTACTTTCATTTTCTGGAAAATGTTTGATTTCATAGCGACCTTTTTGTTTTGCCTAAAAAGAAAAAATTGACAAAAGTAGATCCTTAAATGACGTTGAAGTGATAAATCACTTTTAAATAGCATCGAAGGTTTAATTTAAATATTTAATCAAATACGCAAAAACTTGTGCCTGCCTTGGATTTTCGGAGCGCAATTCGTAAGGAGATGTTAGAAAATTCTAACTGTCTGGCACTTCGAAAGAGCTTTTCAAAGAGATCTTTTTTCGCTCTAGTCCGTTCAGTACTTTACGAGAAACAGTAGTTATAAAGCGTGTTAGAATTCAATTCTTGTCAGCAGCCATGGCGCCTCATGTTAATCAGCCAGGGATGTAGAGAAATGACAAGACCTATTTATCGAAAGAAACTTAGCATAAACACTTAGATGATAATTTTCTTGCTCAGCGTGTTAAAAGGATTTCCAAAGAGATCTTTTTCGTTCCAAACGGTGCGGTAGTTGCAGAGAAGCAGCTTTTTTCCCCACGGACCTACAAACTCTGGTAAATATTACACAGCACTTCGAGTTCTAAATTTTGATATGCAAAAGTTTGCATCGGGATTTTTTGGAACGCGGAAAGTTCTAACAAACGGGAAACAAATATTTTAGCTGTCCTGCTCTATCAGCAGTCATGGCATGGCGCCTCATATAAGCAAGCCATGCAGAGAGATGACAAGACTCGTTTTACGACTCGTAAACCATTGTTACACGACCCGTACAACTCGCACGAGTCGTTCGGGTCGTGGGCTTGTATAAACACTTCAAGTTACACTAATGATATGCAGTTCATCAACTGTACGATTCGTAAACCATTTTTTCACGACCCGTACGACTCGCCGACTTGTATATACACCCCGAGTCTCTCTAATGTGATGCAATTTACCAACTGTACGACTCGTAAACCATTGTTTCACGAACCGTATAACCCGTACGAGACGTACGGGTCGCGGACTTGTATACGCAACCTGTCTCTCTAATGATATACAGTTCACCAACTGTACGACTCTTAAACCATTGTTTCACGACCCGAACGACTCCTACGAGTCATGCGAAAAGGAAGATGCCATTATTCGGTCGTAGCAGATCGTGTATATTGGACAGCCCTCAGTCAGATTCGTAATAATTTAATTTCTTCAATTGACGCTCAATTTTCACGTGTGCAGCTTCTGCATTAAAGAGCGTATCATTTTCTCCGTTGCATCTTTATTAATAGAGACCTTAAGATTACGAGGACGGGAGGGCCAGGGAGGGAACGGCAGTGATCGCAAGAAACTTTTGCGGGTCCCGTCGTGTAGCCAGAGACAAAATGGTTAAGATGTGTACTCTCGTAAAGGACAGCAACGTCAATAATTTGAGCTTTGTAAAAGCTATTCCCAAAAGCAGTGACTTCCTTTAGACTAAAGAAATAGTAGAAATCTTATCTTATTAAGCTTAAACGAAGGTGAACAGTCGATGCTGAATTTATTCTTCTTCATAAGCGAAGCGAGCATCTCTGTCGACAGTGTTTCTTTGTAATAAAGAAACCAGAATTTCCGTCAGAAAAAAAATTAAAGGAACAATCTGATCGATCTGCTTAAGATGGCTTTTTACCACCGAGCGTTTGAAGACTTTGAGAATCCTGTCGCCGGAGAATCCTGACATTGGGTGAACATTTCAATTTCCATCTTTAATTGTAACAAGCATTATAAAAATAAAACAAACATTACATCAAGTTCTGGGTAGCTAAAAAAAATACAACAACGTCTAAACATCAGTTTAAAAATGTGCATTTTATTTGCTCGATAAAGGCTTTTATGGCACTCATTCTTACAACATTTTATCGACTGTACTTACACTGATGTATTCTTAATGCGCTTAGTTTGAATTTCGTTTTTTTTTTTTAATTTCTTTTTGAGCTTGCACACTCGTGACAGCGACTGAACAGTGACTGCAGAAACACAAACGAACAGAAAAGGAATATTTTTATTCATTTTTTTTTCGTATTTCAACGTAGTATTTCTACACATCAATCACAAAAAAATGTGAATTTAATAGACATTCTTATCAATATAACTGAAAATAGGGTTGATTGGAACATTTGCCAGGGTAAAATAAGAGCAAAATACTCACGTTTTCCATACGACGGCAAGTCGGGCGAAATGACGTCTTCGATAAGACGACAACGGCAAGGAAATGATTTGAGTGTTCTCGTGCGCATGCCTGGTTGAGTAAATTAACTTCCGGTAGTCATCTTAGCTCGTCCCGTCTTGACATCTTAAGGTGCCTAATAGCTTCCTTCAACGACTACCGAAAAGTCGTTGAAGATTACTCGGCGAACTCGATTTCATCAATTCTTTGAAGAGACTTACGCAGCTGGTCCATAATGGATTAAATCGCTACTCCGGCTTTTGATCCACACCGACAATTTTTTCCGAAGCGAACAACTCATTCACGTTCAAAGACAGGCTTTTGACTGCGGACGTTTTCCAAGGCGTCGGTACAGGTGTTCCGGTTACCGATGTAAATCGTCCTCTGTAGTACTCGAGAAATCGTTCTTTTAGGCTTGCTTTCGAACCGTCGTCTGCTATCGTTAAGGTAAAGGAAAATGTCCTTAAGTCCTCAACTTGTTTACTAATTCCTTCGCCTCAGTCAAATTCTTAGGAATCAAAATTACTTCTTGACCTTTTTCTACCATGTTCGTATACGTGTTTTGGCCGGCTTATTAAACTCCACAATATAGATAACCTCACTCCGCTATTAATATACGGGCCTAGTAAAATGACGAACACTCGGCAGAAGTCGATATAGCAATTTAATCCGGTAGTATTACATTGAGACTTGTAACCCGACTCTTCAAGTAACAGCAATCGCACACGCCTCTCAAAACTCACACCCACACCCACATGCATATAACCAGAGTGTTCTACAGTCTCTCGGAACGACTGATTACACGCCCATAACGTGTCCTGTATTTGTCGGATCCTACACACCGACATATTTTGCCATTGATCGCTAAAATTGAGTTTAATAGTTTAACGTAGGTTATTTTATGGGGTGAAATGATTCCAAAACTGTTCATTTTACTGACAGGGTATATAAAGCCAAAATTACCACACACATTTTTTTAAATGTTTTTTTTTTTTTTAATGAGTGCTAAATTGATTTGGACATCAAAGAATAGTATAAGAATTTGGAACAAAATCTCACAAAAAGACAAATTTTAGCGCAATAACGACAAAAACTTAGTTAAAATACCGTCTTAGGACATTGCTATCCGTGGTATCCTACATTAGGAAGGGAACCTCCTGGCACACACTCTTTAATCTCCCTTTTATCGTGCAATTGATACTGATTGTGATTATTTGTTGGTAGGTACTTGCAAAACAATCAGTTGAAAGATTTACCTGAGGATATTTTCCGCTACAATACCAAGCTTTCGACCCTGTGAGTAGATCTCTTCATCTAACTCTAAATTGCCATACCCAAATCCCCCACTAGCCCATCAGAAACTGTGTCTACTGTCTTGATATCCTAAGACATCAAGTCACTGACCTGATATCGCTACAATATCAGGTCACTTGGCCGAATTTGGGTACGGTAAATACCTAATCGTACCTTTTTGGTACGCTTCGACGGCATATCAGGCTGGTTTGGTCTCGCCATGGGTATTTCGGCTGGACTACCTCTCGCAAAAGTACGAAACATGGTTCGGCCAAACTCACCTGGTGTGCGGCTGGACGCAATTTAAGAAAGTAAGTGAAAGAATAATTTGGCAGGTAACAAGTTCGCCTGTTGAACGGCCACAGAACAAGCAACGGCGTGGAGTTCTGTAACCCCTGCACTCGAAGATAAATTTAAACCCTTTTTATGAACCACTAAATAGACGCGAAAATCCAAACTTTATTTCCAAGGTCGAGGTCAGCGACGTGTTCTATCTTTTAAAGTTTCGGTCTTGATAATACAA
>Ga0126339_10004023_pt1 | contig 10787 bp, 4 predicted proteins | sample OrbTmetagenome_2_FD_92532 | JGI IMG/M metagenome (GOLD analysis project Ga0126339, IMG submission 92532) | Coral microbial communities from Petempiche,Puerto Morelos, Mexico - Orbicella T R C metagenome | ecosystem: Host-associated > Invertebrates > Cnidaria > Coral | place: Petempiche,Puerto...
AACTACAGACACTAAAGAAACTACAGAAACTGTAGAAACTACAGACACTAAAGAAACTACAGAAACTGCAGAAACTACAGAAACTACAGACACTACAGAAACTACAGACACTACAGAAACTACCGCCTCTACAGAAACTACAACCACTACAGAAACTAGAGAAACTACAGAAAAAATAGCACCAGTCTGCTGGGCCACCGTGCTCTGCTCCATTATGCGCACTGTACCTTTGCTTGTCGATTTAGACACGTTTAAAGTTTCCCTATCAGGTCACTTTACCTGCCAAAGTAAATCAGTTTTTCCTTGGTATCCTAGGTGATGCAGGAAAGCCTGGTACCAACAAGCCGGCTCCAGGTCCTCCCGGACCTAAAGGTCCGACTGGAAGTCCTGGGTTGGAAGGACCTCGTGGGCTAAAAGACGAAAAAGGACAAGACGGAACTGGGAGTTCCGGGGTCAAATACGTTCGCTGGGGAAGAACCACATGCCCTAGTGGTGCTCAGATCGTTTATAAAGGTAAGGTAAATAATCCGTTGACATATCCTAAAATAAGTTCGTGTCTGACACTTAAATGTAAAGAATATGTCGCTGAAAGAGTTTGTGTCTATACTCAGGTATTGTGGGAGGCAGCTACTATGGCCACACTGGTGGAGGTGGAGAGTACGTCTGCCTGCCAAACAATCCAAAGTACGACAAGTACCAGGACGGTTATCAGTCGCATTCATATATGTATGGCACTGAATATGAAATCGGATTTAATCCTTTTAAGAACAAACTCCATGATCACGACGCCCCATGTGTCGTGTGTTACGTCAAATCTCGTGCAACGCAGCTGATGATACCCGCAAGGAATGACTGTCCCTCTGGTTGGACCGAGGAGTACCATGGGTATCTGATGGCAGCTCACCACGGCCACAAGCATTCAACCAGTTTCCTTTGCATTGATGCAGAGGCAGAGTTTGTTCATGGCAGTCACGCTAGCAGGAATGGCGCCCTTCTTTACCTCGTGGAAGGACAGTGTGGTTCATTACCATGCCTCCCGTACGTTGGTGGCCGAGAACTGACATGCGCTGTGTGCACCAAATGAGTCAAAGCAGGTCAAGGAAACAATCTTTACAAAAAAGCTTCAGACATTACTTTTAGTTTCTTAATCGTCAAAAAATTATACTTAGCTTAGATACGAAGGAAGTATTCAGTGATGAGGTGGGCTATTTTAGCAGAATGAAAAACAGTTTTCGTGAAATGAATAAAAGTCTTGAAGCATACGTGCATGGCGAATTTCGTTTATTAAGGTAACCTGAATCTATGACTTTGTAACGAATTATAGCACTCCACACGACCAGCAAATTTCTTAGTCGGTGTCATGTCGGCTTTATTTAACTATTTACTACCTAAGAGGGCCATTTGGCAGACAACGTCATAACCTTGTCCATATTTGAGAGGTTTCTATGAATTTTTGTCATGAAACATGATTGTCTTGTAAAGACCTGCTCATCGAACGCATAAAATTGTGACCCCCTCCTATCTAAGATATGGCTGACGACCCCCATAATATTACAATTTCTTTTTTGAGATGCACATGGAATGCAAGACTTGTTTCACATCAAGCTATGTACTAAGACCTGCTAAATAAGCTTAAGCTCGGGGGCATACCTATGATATTCGAGGATTGATACGCGTTGGAAGCTTTTCATTTTCACATTTCAAAACAATTTCTCTCAAAATGACTACCTCCTTCATAGTTGCTGATGTCAGGTCTTAAATAAGCTGATCAGTGGCTTTGAAATGGTGTATTATACACAGGACCGCAGAGAGCCTTTATTTGCTGATTTAGGAAAAACTAGCTGTCGTTTGCCTTAGGAGGTAAAGGGTTAAGGTCACCTGATCACATGAGCATCCGTTATTACTTCCCAGATTAGTTTAAACACTCTGCCATAAATATTTCATGCAATGAAGGAAGGTAAAGCGGGAGAATTTGTTTCATAAAAGAAAATCTGTAAAAATATTATTTCCTGTTTATATCACCTGCACTATATAAGATCGATTGTGATCTATATGCGAAAACTGACCGGATAGGAACATTTCTTTGATCAGTCTTTTTCTATTACGTTAGTAGAAAGCAAAGTGCAATGTTAACTTTCAAAGATAACTCATTTTTACGCGCGCATAGGATCCGAGTAATTGAGATCGATGACTGCTCACAGCCAAAACTGCATCCTCTCGGTACGGGATGAAATCTCACTGCAATTAAGATACGATATAAGCAGCGATGTCTCTCGTGCCCCGTCAATCATCATTTTGGTATGCATTGAATTTAATTTGGAGGCCTTGGCATGGAGCTGATAAATGAAAGACATTAGGCCCTTGATTGAATCGGTAATGACTTTTTTATTATAAAAAATCCGATTTCTTGACTTGATCGATGCGACAAAAAAACTAGTTATAAATTGCCCTTGGGTCTCAGCAAACAATTTTGCAGCGACTAACTGCACTGTAGCATTGATCAGCTGTTACCATTGAGTGCGCGTTTCATGACTGGCGTAGCTAGGCAATATGAATTACGTCTAATCCGTGTACATGAAGTGTGCGAACAAAAAAATTTAATGAGGAGGAACGCTCTTCGTTACATTTAATTTGTTGAAAACGTTGTTTCGTCCGTACTTTTTAGAGAGAAGCTGGCTTCAACTTCAGTGTAACAGCACATGATGGTCATTTTGTCAATTCTTTCTCGAGGACGAGAAAGAATAAACCACTATAAATAGGATTTACATTCTTTTTTACATTTTTTAGAACTTTTAACTCACGAGCCGATTAGGAGGTGATGTGTAACTGATTGATTGATGTTTAAGAAGTAGAAAACATGTACCGTGTTTCTATCGAGTTTTAGAATGAATCTACTTGCGTTCTATCACGAATGTCGTTCTCCGATTGGCTACGCTACTCACCATCTGTTCTATGGTACGAGAAGCAGAAAGGGGAAAGAAAAAGCCGTTTCTTTAGAAAATGACTCAGAAAAAATACTCGAGCAGGCTCAGTCGGCAGTCGAACGAGACTTCACCAAACACAAAATTGGCATGGTCTTGAAATTATTTCAAGGTAAGAAACCATTGCTTTGTCTCGAATTTAACACATTTAAAAAAGTTCAACCTTTCTCAGCTCAAATAATTGCTGACACGGATTGATGCCAGGAATGAAACACCACAACACCACTTCTTAAAATTAGTTAAAATAAACACTAAACCTTGCTTTCCGACGCGAATGTTCCAGTTCGTTTCAGGGTACAGCAGGGAGTAAAGTATAGTTCACTACAGCTCGCGGCCAACTGTAGCAGCTAGTTAGTATCTCTGACACAATATCAAATTGATTTGAAAATCGCTAACCACATAAGACACAAATTTCCATTCAAAATTCGAATCGAATGGCCCCCAACGTGCCTATATATCGATATATATGTTAACTGCAACCGCAAGTTTTCCGAGGTATTTTCAACTCCTGCAATATTAAAGACAACGTCCAGGTTTTTTCGGCTGACAAGTTAAGGGTGCTCTACAAAAACGGACATGACATTTTCAGCATTTTCTCTAAGATTTGAAGATTTCACAGCTCAAGTCTTTTCAGTGACACTTTGCTACTTTTGCTGTAATTTTTCAGTGACACTGTAAATTATCAGTGACACACTCGGCTATCGCCACGTGTGCCACTTTTGTTCTTGCAACATTTTGACGTCATCTGTGCTCTATTACTGAACAGACGCACGACAACATGGAATCTATTAACAACAACAACAACAACAGCTTTATTTGCATGAGCATAATGATTACAGTATTGCAAAAGCTTATTTTTAACAATAATGAAGTGAAAAATATCAAATACAATTAAGCTGAAGAATTTTGACTTGATAATAATAAGCGATCACTTACTGCAAAAACACGGAGATATAAGTTTAATCAAAATTAAATAAACTCAATAACTGGAAAAAAATTAATCAATATTTTGATAGTTTCTGTAGTGGTGGTTTGTCGAACATTAGGCGGTTGTAAGAAATTTGATTAAGGAAAGTTTCTCTTAACATCGAGTATTTCGGGCAGTGAAAGAGAAAGTAAATTTCGTCTTCAAGATAAGTTGACATGCATACTGGGCGCATGCTTTGTTCACGAGGGATTTGTTCATATCTGCTTATCTCGGTCACCAGTTTGCTATATAACAATAACAATAGATGCTATTGGAATGATACGCGTGGAGCGAAAAACTCAGGAAAAAAAAATTCCGAATTCTCAGATGGGATTCGAACAAGGGATCTTCAGTACGCCAGTTAACGTTTGCGGGGGCGTAGCCAGGATTTTTCAAAAGGGGGGAGGGGGGGGGGGTCACACTGTGTCAAAGAGAAGATACTCACCAGATTATCATGTAGTTTTCGCCACTTGCTGTAGGTTGTTTGCTTAAAAAAGACTTACCAAAGGGAGATCATGGACACCTCAGGACCCCCTAGCTATACGCGTCTGGTTTGGATGCTCAAACGACTGAGCTACTAACAACCACTGAAAAATACATGCATTTGGAAAACATCCAACCTCGTTCGCTTGTTCTATACCACGGAGGGCTCTCTGGAATTCCGAGGGAAGAGGTTTCTTTTCACTTTAAATCCAAAAGCATTGTTGGGGAGAGGGGATGGTGGTCATAAAGGGACGTAAAGGAGTGTGAACGCACGAACGAACTGTTGATGACCGTAAACATCGATCGATGAGGTGTGCGTTCGCATTCATTTACAGACGAAAGGCAATAAAACCTGGATTGTACATCAAGCTCCAGAGGCCTAAAAGTTGATGAATTGCTTGTCAGAGTTTATCAGATGTAAGACAAGATAAGGCAAAATATACGCTTGCGATACATACTCATAAAGAAACCGCTGTTATGGTGTCTGATCGAGTGAATGATGTCGTTCGTAATTTCCATAGTAATTACAAAACAAAACAATTGAAATTTTTATTTTTTCACTAGTTTAATCGAAAAATAGTCAAAAATTGCAAATGAGGGAAAGAGCTTAAGTTGATCGTCAAACATTTAGTCAGTATCGGTTGCAATTTCAAACCCTGGGAGTGAAAATTATTAGCAAAAACTTCTGGAGAGATGGAAAAGAGTAAAATCTCTTTCACTGGAAGTCTAGGGAGTCAAACAAGGACTTCCAGAGGGCTGAACTAAATAAAAAACGAAAATCCGGACGGGAGGGGGGTTCAACGATTTACGCCGCGGCCCGTTTGCTATCTATCATTTCATATCCAACGCGCGCTCTTGGGATAATTGTTAAATATAATGACCTAAACATCTCAAAGACAACAACAACAACAACAAGACATGTTGCTTATAAAGAGGAGTGCCATCCTTTCCAACATTTCCGGTGATTTATACATTGTATAATCTGATGACAGTGTGTAAAAATAATTCTTAAAATTGTGCCTCATGTCAGATGTGCATGGAGTGTCCACGGTTAAACTCCTGAACATCAAGAGTTGGGCGACTTAACGTGGAAAGATACGCGTGCCACTTTCGCTTTGTGTATGCTTCGTCATCAACTGCTCCAAGTCACTATGCAATAGTAAACAGTTTGTGTAAACATTCAGTTTCCCCCCTGACACAAAAGAACAGTTTTTACAAAAACATAAATGAGCTTTCCCTAATGAAGAGCTCACTTTTCATTAGCGCGGTCAATCATTTATGGCCACGGATAGCAGTTATGGCAATGACAACCCCTCTCGTCAGTTATGGATTGATATTTCGACTGCAAGCCATCCTTGATTCTTCTAAGTTTATTGTTTCTCTTTGGTCACTGGTTTCTCTTTCTTCTTTTTTTTCCCCATAACTTTTGAGGTTTCCCATTCATAGCAAAACTACATAGTCCCTTAAAATCAAATATTCGAATAAATACGAAATAGTTTTTAGTGTGGAAAGGTTCCCGGGTTTTAGAATTTATAACTGATGTGTCGACGTCACTATATAGGTTAAGAAGTTCTCAAGCATTGTCACGTTTGTTATAACGAAAGGGAAAGACAAACTGATACAATATTTACGTTGGAAGGACCGTTTTAATAGATCACGTTCTTGCAAACAAGTACTCATAATTCTGTTCAGCTGCTTGTTTTCAGCCACTATTTTGACAGAAGCTCGCGTCAGTTCTTTTTTAACACGAACTGACTATTAATGATACTCCAAAGTAAGCTAACACGAAGCGTATCTCCACCAGTGGTTCATTTTCCTGAAGCAGCGAGGTAACAACACACGACACAAAAACTGCGAGTAAATGTTTTATTAAGCTGATTCCTTAGTATTGCATTGCGCATCCCTACTGCCCACGACTTTCGCGTCAATGGCGCGCACTCATGAGTTCGTACACGCGCTCAATGTAAGTAATTTCTCTCAAGCTAAGCTCGACAGCGAAATTAATGCTAGTTTTCTCTTAAATGTGCATAATTGCATAATTCTCGTGTACAAATTATTCGCTTTAAGTTAAAAAGTCAATAAAGAAATTGTTTGGAAGAAAAAAAAAAGATATAGCTAAAAGAGTGCACAAACCGTTAGCCGAGAATACGTATTATGACCTCGAAAACAACGATTCGGGGAACGTTTTGAGTCGGATAAATGTCGTTTAGAATTGTGTGACTTTTCAATAACATATATTTTGCATTGTTCCAGGTGCCCGAGAATTTCTACCTATCAAGATGTTTTGCTTTAATATCCGTTGCTTCCAGCTACCACAAAAACAACGCGCGTGGCTAGGCATAAATGGGGTAAGTTTGGCCCATCATATCTCTTACGAGAGCATGGTGACCTATCCTTTTTATTGTATTTTTCAAAACAGTGCTTCGTAGAGAAAATTTAGGGAAGTTAAAAAAAACAAAAAAAACTTTTAGTTCTGAGGAATCTCTATAAGTCCTCTTGAAAAATAATCTGCACGTTTTCTAAATGCGAATGTAAACGCACACTACCTAATATCAGAGACAGTAGCGAGTACCTCAGTTTTCAACACACTCTGGCTTTTAATGACAACAATCTAACGTAAGGTGAAGCGAAATGTCCACCAAGGGTCCTGACTGCACCCGGGTAACAATTCACAACGCAAAAAATGCGAGTAAATGTTTAACTGACTCGTGAGAAATTTGTCATTTGTGCGAGCAAAGGCACACAAAGAATGCGAGTCACTGTTTAATTTACTGATACTGGCCATTTCTCGCGTCGAGAAAGTCAACATCTTGTGTCCACACAGACATCAATCAGAATAGATTTCCAAATATAAGCTACTCATCGATTAAGTATTAAAAGGTTTTCTTTTTGACAGTCACAGTAAGCGAAAAACACTTGAAAGCTTGAATGTTATTGACAGAAAATCTGTTCAGCTTGAAGTGAAATCTGCCCCGGCAAATTTTACCGTTCGTACGGGTCTGTTAGTAGTGGCTGTTTTCGGGATTTGCTCTTTCTTTCTGCTTTGCAACTATCTTCTGCTGGAGGAAAAATTGGAAACTTTGCAACGAAGCGAGAGACCAAACCCCAACGTTTCTTCTGATGATCCGAAAGGCACTAAGCAAGTGTTGCACCACAGAGAGAAGAGATCGGTCAGCCTCTCAGATTTGGAAAAACGGCTGCGATTTTTGGAGGAAAGGTATTTAGTTTTGCATTCCAGCGTTTTCACTGACCATGTTGTTTCCTTATGTAATGAGCTTCACATTGACTGAATACGGCATCACATGTGAAACGGATTTAAAAAACGTCCGCCCTTGTGTTTCAATTTATTCTTTTTTCTCATGTTACCCTCATTTGCCGCCAAATGATGAAAACACGAAATTGCCCAAAACAAAGTAGGTAAAAAGCTGTTAAAACTATGTACACTAAATGTTTTCGATCTTTAAGATCTTCGTCAGAGTGTAAGTTCTGAAAAAGAAAAGTGGGTCAGCCTTGCATCAAGATTACGTAACGCCCAATTCCCAGAGGAAACTTAACAATGTGAGGTGAAATTCTCGATATCGATCTTGGTTGTTTTAACTTAATTTCTGGATGGAAGCGTGCGATGTAAAATGCTTCTGTGATTCTCTGTTTCATTCAAGAGTGAAGTGTGGTTAAAATGCCCCGTGAGAAAATGTGATTTGTATGATATTTTACATATTTGGCTGGTTTCAATTGTTTGTCGACATCAGAACAAAAAGAACATCCAAAATCACGTTACGTAATCTTTACCGACTCCCAGTATGTTGCAAGCCTAGATTACAGGTACCAGACAATGGAATATTAACATGAATACTCAACGTGCATGCGCCAGTAAATAGAGAAATACAAATTAAATAAACCAAAATTCGAAAACAGTGGTAAAACTTCTAAGGTGTTACGTAAGATAAACACAAGTTTTAAGATAAAAAATGTGCTCATTTAAAGCTAACGAAACCCTGGAGTATTATGTAACTACTAAAGCTAACAAATCACCAACTACACTGAGAAAAATTGATCTCGTTTATCAGCGACAAGTTTACCTTTGAGTCAAACCTCTTTTTGACAATGTGTCTCAGTGTATCAGTATAAGGGTAGTCTTATTTACCATCTGTTATTTAGCAAAATTCACATCAAACCTCGCCTACTTATTCCAAGGCGCGTAAGTTCAAACTGCTTTCTCTAAATGTGCAAGGATGAATGTTAACTAAACAAGAGAAATTTTCCCATATTTTAAAAACTCAAAAAGCCGCAATCATTTCTTTACAAGAAACCTATTCATCACGTGAATATGAAAAATTGAGGTCTACAGACTAAGGCACCTGAACTACACACTCCAAAGGAGCTCGCATTGTCTTAAATTCCAGTTCACCTCTTCATTTAAAAAGCATTCAGGTGGACCCAGAAGGAAGCCTTTTCTATTACAAACATCTACGTCCCAAATAACTGCCACTGACATGAAGAAGTCATACAAATACTATGCAAACAACTGACTTATTATATCTAAAACTGACACATCAACAGTCATCATCTCCAGTGACCGAAACATCACTTTCAATCCAATTAACAAACTCGACGGTCTCCCATGGAAGGCTACAATCAAGGAGAAACTAAGGCTCACACTACTCCGGAGAAATGTGAAAACGCAACTTTATTTTTGCGGTTGGGCCTACCGTCCACACCCTGAATCCGACACGAAAACGGATCTTTTCGAAAACGTTCTTCAAACGGAGGGACTTGAAAACGTTGGGTTCGTGTTTTAGCGTGGACGGTAAACATATTGTAGACGCAGGTTTTCGAAAAACGAAGAAATCACGATAAGCATGTGGATGCAAAATCACCGGTGATTGTTGCGTTTTCAAATTTCTCGGCGTAGTGCGGACGGAAAATATTTGATACATTTTCAGGGTGAAAATGACGATTTCAAATTTCTCTTGCGCAGTGTGGACGGGTCATAAATCCTTTACTTACGAATCAAAATCGTTGAACCTAAAAGGAGGGTTGACTACTTTCTTATCTTGCGGTCACTTTCTTGCAAGGGACGCGAAACAAGCAGAAATTAGTACTTCAATTGCGCTTCACCACAACTCAATCTTCTTAAGTATTCAATGGTGTTAAAAGTAAGTTCAGTTGAAGTCCAGGTTTATAGAAATTTAATATCACCCTGTTGGAAGACGATAATTATAAAGAACTGATATATGGTTGTTCGCTGTTCATTTGGTGCACGCTACTATCCACTATCCACGGGAATTTTCGCATTGCTCTTAATCGCACTTCTCTCAAGTCTATCAAAATAAATTTAATTCTAAAAGACAGAAATACTCTTTTCAACCATCACTGACAAATTAACGGAGTTTTACTTGGAATTAGAACTCTCTAAAGATAGGTTGTTTACAGCGTTTATTTCGCTTTTATTTTGATTTTCTTCCATTTCCTTCGGTGAAAATTTCCTAAACTTTGACATTACATGAAATTTGTCCCGAGGAATCTTCTGAAGGCCTGAAAAAAGTAAGGGTTACAAAGGTAATTTCGTCGCTTTTAGCAAATTTGTGTTTCTTAGCTCCTCTTAAAAAATTGTGTTACAAATTTTCTCGATGAATTAGCAGACAGAAGGCGTAAACAGGAATTACCGCTCTACACTATTTGAAGAAATTTCACCATAGAAAACTGGAGATATTTCACGTGAAAATTTCGCATTTTTTCAATCTCACAACATACGTCACAGAATAGGAATTCGCCAAGATCGCTATTTGAGCATGCGTGAAATTCCCAACCACGTGCACGCGCGTGCGCGGTCAGGAAACTATATGAAGCCACCTTAAGCAAACACTATTTTATTTTTTGGGGTGGGGTGGGGTGGAGTGGTTTGGGGTGGAGGCGGGGAGAAAGGAAGCTTAAAATTTCTTGCTTTGACCGAATTTTTTTTTCTGTTTTTCTGTTTTTTTTTTTTTTGTGACTAAAAGCACTCAATTTTCTTCCCTAACATTGTCCATGTGGTATACAGGATACACTTTTTATTATTTAGCCTGCATAGCCATCACTGGAGAAAATGGGCCACAAATTTTGCATTCCCCTTCTCACTTTGCCGTTCTACTCTTACACCCCATCTTCCTCCAGAACCTGATATGCAGTCTTCTCGTGATTTTAAAAGTCAAAGTACATGATCACTTTTTTACATTTTTGTTCTTTAGCATTTTCTTGCTAAAGAACTGTGCCAAGGTGACGGAGGTCGTGATTACTCAAGTGTGACTGAGGTCGAGTTTAATTGCGGTTGTGATTATTGAAGTTTGGCAGAGGCCGTGTGTCAGTGTTTACAGTGA
>Ga0126339_10004024_pt1 | contig 10787 bp, 7 predicted proteins | sample OrbTmetagenome_2_FD_92532 | JGI IMG/M metagenome (GOLD analysis project Ga0126339, IMG submission 92532) | Coral microbial communities from Petempiche,Puerto Morelos, Mexico - Orbicella T R C metagenome | ecosystem: Host-associated > Invertebrates > Cnidaria > Coral | place: Petempiche,Puerto...
ATTTCGGGTATTATAACCGTGTTGTTGGTTCATGGTGGATCTGAATACACCGAAATGTTCGGGGATGCTACCTTTCATTGCATCTTGCACAACACAACACCGATGACCGAACCGCCTCGCATGAAAAGACACCCACCGCAAAGACGTCAGAGCCTCTGCTGATGACACTTTGTTTATTGGTTATTTTCGATGTGTTTCTTACCTGTTAGGATTTTTGATCTCCTCCGTAACAAAGTTTAACTGATTCCTGAAGAGATGAAATGTTCGACTGGCTAAGTGGCCTTTAACGACTCTCACAAATCTAAATTAAAGTTGAAAAAAGCTCGGATGCGTATGGCTTTTTTAATAAAATAACTGAGCTACCACACGCGCTCTCATTGGTCGATAGGTGTGTATAGATGAGAGCATGTAAACACAGTCGTGACGTTTTAGAATCGCGCGTATTTTTGAGAATTGCTGTATAAAAGCAATAGAACACCTCAGTTAAACACACCGGGCACTGGGAGAATTCTTAAAAGCTATGCAAACCCGAGACGTATGTCTCGAATTCTTCCAACCCTCCTCATGTTTAGATGAGGCTATGTTAACACTGAAAAAGTGCTCTATTGTTTAATCAAAGGTATATAAATTTCCTATAAAAGATAAAGATATAATTGCATTCTCCAGAAGCCGTATGCATAACTCTTCTACTGTAGTGACTAGCTTAGTTCCTTATGTGCTCAACGTTATATTGCCAAGTTAAAACAGCTATATATTTTACTTTCTATACTCACCAACCGTCGTAGGAAAACAATCCATTATAAAAAGCGAAGGCAAACTTTCCAATCTGCCCACTCGTTCCATCAAATCCTCTTTCGAAAGCGATAGTATGGCCTATAACAAACACGAAAATCAGCAGTCAATCATTTATTCTTTATTGAAATTTCAATTCATTTAATACGTGTACGCTTCTGAGTTTAAGAATACCGGACATAAGAAATGTCTTTTTTTAATCATAAAATTTCTAAATTTTATCATAAAAAGTAAAAGTAACAATATTTACATATTTATACTACATGTAAGTTGGGATGAATTATTCATTCTTAAAATTCATTATATACTTTATAAAGATTTTTTTGCCCTTATTCAATTCATTTTTCAGGGAGGTGTCTCTATGAATTCTTCATCCACATAGAGTAAACTTCGGAATACTAAGAAGTTTCTCTTAACCCACTGGGGTCAGCAAATCAGTCACGTGACTGGATGTAACTGGTGGAAAGCGCCGCAAAATTAGATACCCAATTTGTGAAGGCACTGGAAACGTGGAACCAGTGGTGAGCGCGGGAAAACAAGAAACTAAGGGGAAAATGCGAGATCGTAACTGGCACGCGTGTCTGGGTTGCTAAGAATAGAAAATATGTGCAAGGTCCCGCACGTAATTGATAGAACATCAATACTAGAGAACTTTATGTTGAATTCTTAGATCCACAGGCTATGACAAAGCTCAGTGGATGCAACACAACGCAAACAAACGGCTAATTAACTCAGGCAAGCGATAGCACAAAAGGAAAAAAAATACCTTGAGCTAACCGCACCAACCCGGTGAATATCACCATGACAATGGCGATCATTTTGGCTGCAGTGAAGATGATCTGCACTCTAGTGGCCCACTTAACGCTTGCGCAGTTGACGAACGTAATGACACCTGTAGGAGTGATAATTTCATTATGAAGTCTGTTAAGGCATCTGGGTACGTGATTTTACAGTACTATTCAACAAATTGTTATTACGTTCCCTATATGTGGTCAAGGATTTCTAGTTATCTGTCAACAGCATATCGATTCTCACTCTCGACCATCTCTGTTGCGCATGACTGATTTCGCGAATAGCTCTGGGGAACTCGGAAAAATAGTCTGTCCTGATTAGTTTCCTTAAAAACAATGAAAGCGCTTTATTACTCAGGCAGTCTTGTTTTGAAATTAACAGTTATTTAGAAAAAAATGGACTGGATTTAGGACAAACTCAACTTTTATTCCACATGTTCATGACAAAGCCAAAATTTTAGAATTTCGTGTCAAAACACTGAGGCACGAGAAAATGTCCACGAATTTTACTGAAAACATTTTTGATAATTTAATTAAATTTGTGAACATCGACTCATAATATAAACAAAAGTGGTTGAACAACACATGTTAGTCCCAAAGGGAATCCATTGTAAATCCAGCAGCACTTATTTCGTTTTGAACAAAGCATGCGCTGTGTGGCCAACATAGCCAGAATCTGGCTACGCTTGCTCATTCGTGTTTTGTATAGCGCAGAAAGTGAAGGACTGGGATCGCAAATGGTCAATTCTGTAAACAGCTTCTGATTTTAGGTATGTCTGCCTACCGCCCCCTTGGATAACTGACAGGTGATATTCAATGCTATTCCGCCGGACAATTGTTAAATGCTCTGCCCGTTTTCACAAGAGGCTTTGTGTTGGCTCATATGAAGTCTAATAACGTTGTTAGCATAAAGAACAGTGCAGTTTGATGTGCTTTATTTAGGATGTGCACGCTTTCACTGTGGGGTTACAGGTAACTTGCCATCGCCTCGAGATACTCGACTTATTTAATTTCTGTCAAGCTCACTGTAAGCACATGCACAAAAACACTGCGCGGCTGTTCAAACCTAAGTGTCGTGCTTCAAGCTTACATTCATGAAAGTCCATTCATTGACCACAAATTTAGTTTTAGCACAAGAGAACAGTTGATACTTTTGGTGCGTGTTCATAAGATTTGCATAAATTTAGTTCGTCAACGTGAATTTGGAATAAAAATGTTGAGAATATAAACTTCATTGCATTATTCACTGCTTTACTGTTAATACTAGTATTTATTGGGTTGGTCTTGTGATCATGTGCAGCTGTCAAATAGCCAAGGTCAGCCCACGCATGTAGCTTTCCTCGTTCTCAGTTTTGTTGATTTGTCCCGGCTCTACTTTAGCTTTTAGTAATGAAGCATTCTCACGATAGACATGTTCTTAGCTTGTCAGTCTCGCTCATGAACTAGCTTGACACCTCCACTTTAAACTTTATGCTATAGCTTGAATTTGTTGAAGAGTTAATGGTATCTTTCCAATCGTCATAAGTGGTTTATCATAATGTATTTGTCTTAGTACCCGTCTAAGTCTGGTTTTATCTACACTCTTTCTTTTTTATAAGAATATGTTTGATAAGAATATCGAGTCTGAAATTTGCGAAATTTTAAGAATATTTTAAGATTAAACCCTAGGCTGAGATTTTGAAAAGAATAAATTCTTTGTGTTGAAAGTGTGAAAATACAATACTAATATGTGCTTTTAACTAAACCGTATAAAATCCTTCCTTCCCTATACGGTAAAAGTAGCCAAAAAGCAACAAAAACAGCACTAGCCGTATGTTCGATGCTCTGATGCCTGCAGGCTGGCTCCAAATTACTTTTCATGATACCTTCGAAAACGAAAATTTTATACGCTGTAATATAAGAATATTCACACAAATATTTTCAGCCTAAAATTGGCAGCAAAATAAGAATATTCAGCTTCGGTCGGAAAAACAATCTTCTTTCAAAAAATAAAGAGTGTATATCTTTTTATTTCATACTTACTGACATTTTCGCATAGAATCGATCGCATGAAAAACTCATACGGAAATTTCTTCATCCAATGACAATCCCGAAACGACTTTCTCACGCGTGGGAAAAGCGTTTCATCCAATCAGAAATCAGCTGTCAAAATGAATCAGTCAGTTTGCAACGCGTTCACGTGGTTGCTTGTGCCTCTTCAATCATTCACAGAAGTCTGTAGAGTTTCCACAAGTTTACTTCAGTTTTCTTGCAAATTAGCTACAAACCACAGACAATGGCGGAAAGTTCGAACAGGTTTATCGCTTTAGATAAACCCATTAAAAAGTACATCCAGGAATAGCGGAACAAAAGGACTCCAGCAAAAACCCGACGAGACCTTTTAAGGTTAGCTTGCTTAGCGAATTCCTCAAACAGCAGGAAGAGGCAAGAAAAGTTTTAAAGAAGGCAAATATGCCGTATGCATTATCGACGACAAAGAGTTTCACAAAGGAAATGTCTGGAAGGCAAGGGAAACAAATGAAACGCAGTTGAAGCATTGACTGATGACCAGGTAAACATTCTGAACGAAATATATTATACTAGGTTTTTAAAGAAGCGACAAAGTGCTTGCACTCAGACGGAATAAAAAAATAACTTGACATTTGTTCTGCCGAATGAAGGGTGAAAATCTGGTTGAGGGTGAAAATCTCAGTAAGTAAGAAATAAACAAATTACAGCATGGAAAGTGCTTTGCACGGTATTTACGCACTCGTTGTTTTTGTATCAGAAAGCTCAGTCGTTCGTTTTCTGATACGTCAACAACTCGTGCGTAAATACCGTACGCGCGCACATTCCATGAAGTAATCTATATTTATTTCCTTTGGCCGGCTAGTAAACTCGGTATGTTTATTGCCGTGCTTTAACTGTCCAACAGCAATATCAAGCAAAATTTCAGACCACAAAGCCAAAACATAAACTGAAGTGCCGAACTAACATCAAAGTAATATCATTTGGGGCGGATATCCTTTGGCCTTGAGATACTTCTCGTCACAGTCACTCCGAAGCATTTTTCAAACGCGAAAAGCATTTAGTCCGCATATATGGCTAAAAGCATCTTTTACGCAAGCCTTTTCTTCCAAAACACATCTCCAATTACGTTAAGTTAACTATTCGGTACTGTTTACCTTGAAAATCATACAAGACAGAAATTAAACAAACCCGAATGACAGTTCATATGTAATTCTGGTAACTTCGAAATCTGTCGTTTTGAGCAATCTTTCCCGGCCGCGCGGTTGAAAAGAATGTTTCCCTTGAATGTTTTCCTGGTGTTTCCAAATGAAATACTTTTTTTAGCTGTTATACTGTCTACCTAGGGATAGTAAAATCTTCGCATGCTCGGGTCATCTGGCCTATGTATTTAAAAATTTGATCCACAAATGGCATTCTGTAGCTAACAATGAAAACTGAACAGAAATTCCAACTCACCTAGTGCTGCAGCCGCTAGCATTTTAACCAGCGGACCAAGATCTTCACGTCCGCCACAACCAGGGAAGATAGCTTCGATAACATACGATCCAAACACAAGGAGAACCATGATCTGACTAGCCGGCCTCTGAAACAGCACAAAAGTCCACGAGAACAGGAAGGCTGGAAGGGATCCATACGCCTCCAGCAAGTACTGAAACTCAGCACCAGATCTTGGAATCATAGTTCCTAACTCACTGTAACATAACGCGCCAAAAAGAGAGATTATTCCACAGATGGCCCAAATCACTAAAGACATTCCTACGGAGCCAACGTAGAACAGCACTCATTTTGGTGTTGCGAAGATTCCCGAGCCGATTATTGTGCCAACGAGGAATGCAATTCCCCCAGGAACTTCCAAGGAACGTCTGAGGGACACCGTGTTTCTTACGCGCTTTTCGTCATCGAATTCGCCGTTTTGCGTTTCATCGATGAAGCTTTGGGACTGGGAGTCCTCCGCCATGGTCCCTAAATCAAGAATTATTTACCTGATCCTTGCTGACCCTGCGTTGTTTATTGTGCTCTTGGGGCTTTGTTTGATCTTCAGTAATCTGTCAAAATATTTCATTCACGGTTTGTTATTACCTCTTTGGATTAAAGTAAAGTAATCTGTACGTTCTATAATAATCTGTGTGAATAATATTTTACGGCCAAGTATCTCTTACTTTTTCTCACTATTTTGCGTGGCAGAATCTAATCGTACATTAAAAATGTTACCACTGTAGATTGAGAATTTTGTCGCAGGCAGATATGATAAGTACAGTGAGTCACGTTGTCACGTTGTCACGGAGTCACGTTGAGTCCTAGATAAGGTTGGATGAGATTATCACAGCAAAAATAAGCCTGATTAAACGTAATTTCGAAATAACTGAGGACAAAATTGATTATTGCATGTGCAAACAGAAAGCGAATAAATCCACATTGAGTAGATCGCCCTGTTACTTGCCTTATATGATGACACCATTTTTATGACGAAATACAACGTCAAATGAGATTACTTGGATTTCACTATTTCGTTAAAAAGTCCAAAAACGTAAAATTAATACAAAATCAAGCCAAAATGTTTATGAAATGTAGAAACACTAGAAATTCTGAAACTGGAGGAAGAGAACTGAAAAAAAAAAAAAAATGTCAAAAAAGTAGAGTTTTGGCGAGACGTATACATGAAATTTGCGGTTGCCATTACACCGTCTAAAATCTTGGACAAAATTGACTCATCAAAATTTCTTCGAGAGATAAATGAACAGCTACTGAAAGTATCAGCATCTTAGAATAAATCGTCTTTTGTTTTCCGTATTTGAACTACAAAGCATGTCGAAGGATTTGCAGTTTATCTGCATGCTCATCTTTTCAAAAATCTCTGTGAGATGCAATGCTTCATGATGGCCGACCGATGCAAATACGATTGAGATGTTAATTTCGTTCTTAAAGTTCAAACTGGTCTTTTTTCATTATTATTCCGAAGTATTCGTATAGACGTTATGAGTTCCACAGCAGTATATATTCATGAGAAAGTTGTTCGTTAATTGGTCGTTTTCGACAAGTAGTTCATTTTATCCGTATAGTCTTCATTTTAGAAGGAAAAGATAGCTGATCAGAAAAAAAGTGACGGCCTTTTTTAAGTAGGCCAGGACCTTGTCAACGAAACACATAGACCAATACGGAAATTAAGTGAAAACGAAATAAATAGACTAGAGTTTATGTTTAATACTTTTTATGACCAAGTAACAATCTTAATAAAGGTCAGTTGTTGATATTCTGTTGGCGTCAATGGTCGTGCTTTCACGAGTTTTCTAGTCGTTAAGCGATTGAAGGTGGAACTTGTCTCATGAAAGCAGTCGGTCGTCCAAAAAGCTTTTAAAACTTCAAGCCAGTCGCCAAAATGTAATGGGATTCTCATGAAATTTAAGCCTCCAAACCGGGTTGGAGGCGAGTTGGCCAGTGAGGAACCCCTTGCGGTCAAACTTTTTTTATGTCCGTCAAATCGGAAAAAGGACCCGCGTTCTATTTTTGTGACTCGTCAAGTTTGCAGACGAAAGATCGACAGGTAAAACGAGTCTTCCTTTTAACAGAAGCGTTTCTTTTTCGTGTTAAGTGCGATAAATGCTAGAACGAGGCGGGCGTTAGCAGCTTCCTTTGACGGATTTGGCCAATTTTTTGTTCGGTTTTTCGGTTTCCGCATTTAAAAACTGCGGTTTTTCGGTTTTGGTTTCTTGTGCGGTTTACGGGTTTTCTCCAATTTAGTCTTCGATTTTCGGTTTTTGTCAACAATGATGGCGGTTTTTTGGATTTTTCTGCCCAATGCATTTTACGGTTTTTCTGGTTTTGCCAAGGAAGTTACACCCCACAGTCGCGCTAAAACTGTAATTCCAAGAGACCACTTACAATTAGAGGAATGCATGACAAGCCTAGTCTCTTTAACAACCGTTATTTGGGTCGTAACGGCTACCTAGCAGACTATGAAAAGCTAAAGATAACATCAAAGAAAAAGACTATTTCTCAAATATCACGCGGCTGGGATAATATCTTGTGGAGTTATCTCCCCTTTTCGTCGCGGAAATAACATTGCACTCACTCGCTCCGTTCACGTGGAATAAAAGCGAAGGAGAGACTCTTTGGTTTTAAAATAAAGTAGTTTGGTTGTAAAATGGAGCTGCCATTGTGCCTACACAAATGAAAATTCCGACAATGGCATTCAAAAAGTAACTTCAGAATATGGTGTTTCTTTTAAACAAAAATCACCTAAAATTATTTTATCGTACAATTTGTTTTTAGGTTCACATTGCTATAGGTCTGTGGAGCCGATTTATACAAAAAAGGAGCTTTTTAGACTATGATGTGTTCTGCACTTACAAGGGAATACGCAGAAAGAACTTCAGAAAGTAAAACATTCTCCCAAGTTTAGACTTATAAAAATTAAATAACAGAAAGAGATATTCTAAAGACTACCAAAGCTTTGTTAGTGAGGGCTATTATTTCGGTTTTCGGTTTTGGACGAAATTTCTTTCGGTTTTGCAGTTTTCGGCGATTTTTGCGCGATTTTTCGGTTTCTAATAGGCCCCTACACCTCCCTCTACAACCAGAACTTTAAGCAGAACTTTTCGTTACGACGTACACTTATCTTCCCATAAGACTGAGAGAAATAAGGTCTTGTTCTCCTCTTCTTGCTTGCAAAAGAGACCAATCTCCTCCTTTGCTGAAATTATTTTCTTTCTCCCGGAAACACCCAAGGGCATAAACACAACAATAAAAAAAATAGGAAGCTATACATGCAAGTTAGCTATTATTTCAAATGTGTGCATTCGCTTGCCTCAAATTGGTTACAAGTGTCAGTGTGCATACTCTTGAAAAGAGTTATCAAGTCTAATTCACTTAACAAAAGTTAGCAAAGCTGAACCTTTAAGAATGTCAAGTCAGACGAGCTGTATCGTGAAAGCACGGCCAATGAGTAATGTCTTCTAAAATTGGAATCGGTCGTTTCGGTTAGTGGCTGGTTAAATATTGATGTTAATTTATGTATACTCAAAGAAGCGCTATTGGTCTGACTCAGCTTGCACGCATGTCTAGTTTCCATCGACTTCCAAGGCTTAACAGTTATGCAAGCTTTTTATTAAATGAAAAGCGAAAACAAAACAAAACAAAACAAAAACAACAAAATTTTATATGAGGAAGGTGAAGCAAGGGTACATGTTTATTGCTCTTCTGTGCAAGTAAGGAATTCAAAAAACCTCAGTTGTTATCTTTGAAGCATAGTCAGAAGAAAGAGATAGTTACGAAACCGGCAAAGTTCTTTGTTGTATGTTTTTGTTGGCTATTTTAGGGGTTTACCCTGCAAAAAACCTGACCAAATATAAAGGTGGTTATGTGTGCTTATGCAACTAACCAATAGAAGCATTACGATTAATATGTCATTAATGCATATAGGCTAAACTTGAGAAGGTTCAAGGATCTTCCAACATAAATCTCAGCCTGTTTGTTTGCTCCTTTGATGTTGACCGGTCTTCCTAACCATTAACCTGTATTAACTCAAAACAGGAAGTCGTTCATAGTTACTGGTTAAGTTTTAATGTTTACACAAAAAATAAATAAGTACAAAGTGGGTTCTTGCGCTCATGGATCAACCTCAAAATGCCAGTATTTTATTAAATAAAAACAAAGCGGGAAAACAGAAATTTGATATAAAAAAGTTTATTTTCTGTAAAAAAATAACGGTGTGTAGTTGACTGCAATTTCTTTTTTTCAAAGTAGAGTCTCAATAGTCGTTACCATACATTTTGTTAATCATTCGGTTTTGACATGAAGATTGGCGAAATAAATGTTTCAAGTAAAGATAATAGCCAGACAATATACCATCTCCAAGTTAAAAAAAAAAATAAAAGAAATAAAAAAAAAACAGACAAACAAACAAATAAAAAAAATGAAAAAATGAAAAAATAAATAAATAAATAAGTGAAGGAAAGAACGTCGATCTTAACTGAGAATGTGGAGCCTTAGTTTTATCCTTTTTTGTTCGTAAAAGTGTTAAAAGGAGTATTGCGGCATTTCGACAGTGCATAAATAGCGGTCAGTAAAAATTGTTACAGCCCAGACTTCCATGAAGTTCAAAGGCTAGGTCTAGCGGTCAAACTAAATTAGTTGTTGTTTTCAAATAGCTATCGGATAATGGTTCTTCTAATTGCAATGACGGAATCCATCCTTTGAAAGACCCGAGATCCATTTAAACCTAACGAGTGGCATAATAGGTTTTCTTTTCCACTCTAATTCCATACAATAATCGTCAAAAATTAAATGAAATAAAATTAGTCATACTGCAAATCTTAAAGACACGGTGAACACTTTACAGATGTTGAAGTCACTCTCCGATATCTGGTTATGTTGTTTCTTGTTATTGTCTCTTTCTTTCAAACCTCGGAAGGTAAGTAATTTATTTTCTCTCTTTAGCTTTACTTTTAATTTTCAGCCATCTACTTCGTTACTATTTCTGACACAATATAAAATCCTAACTCGGCACCATAAATGACCACTGATGGGGAAGGTCAGTGGAAGGCCCTTTGATGGGATATCTTTAACAACTTCAAGCAAGATGAGCCGGTATTAGTATCTGAATATCAACAGCATTAGTTTAGGCAGGGAGTGTGGGTTTGCCTGTTCGGAAATCCCTTCATGCTTTTTTTTTACAACGTCCTGGCGATCTCTGATACCAACAATTGTAACAAATGTATTTGAATTTTTCTGAGAAATGTTCTTCGATTTTCAAGGGTTTATTGGTGTTTCCTTCTCGCTTTAGAATTTTTTTTTTTTTTTATCTATATCGACACAGGTTCACCAAAAGTGATTGATACACGCGGTCAAGGTATCAGTCGATGTGTTTACAAGGGCGCTCTCTTTGCCAACTTCAAGGCTCATAAGTATTATTCCTACTTGAATGTCTCAAGCTTCAGCACAGAATATTATCTGAATATCACCAGTATTGGTTCAGATCTTGCTGAAGACAGGATCGAGTGTGGGTTTGCCTGTTTGGAAATCCCTCTTACAACCTCGGGCAGTTCCTGGCATCAAAAAAAAAAAAAAAAGCTCTTTGAACTGCTTCCATTTGACAAGTACAGCAACACGGACAAGTTCATTGCAAGCTCGGTGTTTCATCACTACAGTATTCCGGGAGGTGGAAACTCGACTTTCATTGACGATCAAATTGCAATA
>Ga0126339_10004026_pt1 | contig 10786 bp, 9 predicted proteins | sample OrbTmetagenome_2_FD_92532 | JGI IMG/M metagenome (GOLD analysis project Ga0126339, IMG submission 92532) | Coral microbial communities from Petempiche,Puerto Morelos, Mexico - Orbicella T R C metagenome | ecosystem: Host-associated > Invertebrates > Cnidaria > Coral | place: Petempiche,Puerto...
CCGGGCAGCGTTGACGCGACCCCGCCGCCGCCTTCGGGGGCCAACACGGGACGCGGGGTTGGGATAATGGGCGCGGGATCGGAAACGGGCATGCGGTCCTCCTTGTGTCCACCGCGATATGGGGACGCCCGGCGCGAGAGTCCACTGTTCCGCCGGGGGTGGCGGACACCGGCGCACTCCAGTCTTGCCTTGCCAGGGTCGTCCGTTGGAGAAAGATATACATCGGCGACCAAAGCAAAGCTATTGGTCGTTCAATAAAAACTAAGCAACCTTGGGGTGGGTTTCGTCTCACCCGAGGCCTGGAAGGAGACGACCCCGTGCCATCCCCGCGTCATCGCGCCGCAGACTTCGAGACAGCCACCGACCTGGTGGGTGTGTTCCTCAACCAAGCACAGCGCCTTCGGCGATCCCCCTTGCTGTGGAGTAAGGCGGACGGTGCCTGGCGCGCGCAGTCCTGGGGGGAGGTGCGCACACGGGCCGTGGCCCTGGCCAATGCCTTGATCGCCTTGGGGGTGCGGGCCGGTGACCGCGTGGCCCTGATCAGCGAGAACCGGCCGGAGTGGTTTATCGCCGATCTGGCGATTCTCATGGCCGGCGGCGTGGTGACGCCATGCTATGTCACCAACACGGTGGCCGATCACCTGCACGTCCTGGACGATTCCGGCGCGACGGTGATCATCGTCTCCACCCCCCCGTTGGCGGCGCGGGCGCTGGAGGCGGCGGGCATGGCGCGGGTCACGCCGGTCGCCATCGCCATCGAGGATCCGCAGCTTCATCAGCACACCGGCATCGACGTGCATGCCTGGGATGATCTGATCGAGCGTCATCGTACGCAACCCTGGCCGGCCACCCTGGCGGCCATCGAGCCGGATGACCTGGCGGCCCTGATCTACACCAGCGGCACCGGTGGGGTGCCCAAGGGCGTGATGCTCAGCCACGCCAACATCCTGCACAACTGCAAGGGGGCCTATGCCGTGCTCAAGCGGCTGAGCCTGGGGCGGGAGACCTTCCTGTCATTCCTGCCGCTCAGTCACTCCTACGAGCACACCGCCGGCCTGCACTTCCCCCTGTCCATCGGCGCGGAGGTGTATTTCGCCGAAGGGATCGATCGGCTGGCCAGCAACATGGCCGAGGCGCGCCCGACCATCATGACTGCCGTGCCGCGCCTCTACGAAACAATGCGCACGCGGGTGCTGCGCGGCCTGGAAAGCCAGTCGCCGCTGAAGCGAAAGCTGTTCCAGCGCGCCCTGGACCTGGGTTTGAAGCGCTACCACGATCCAAAGTCCCTGAGCGTGCTGGAGCGGTTGCAGGACCATATTGTCGACCGCCTGGTTCGCGCCAAGGTGCGCAAGCGCTTCGGCGGCCGACTGAAGGCCATGGTGTCCGGCGGCGGTCCGCTGAACGTGGATGTGGGCCTGTTCTTCCACGCCCTGGGGGTGCCCATCCTTCAAGGTTATGGCCAGACCGAGTCCGCGCCGGTGATCAGCGTCAATTTGCCAGCCAAGGTGCGCATGCATACCGTTGGCCCGCCGCTGGAGGGGGTGCGGGTACGCCTGGCCGAGGATGGCGAGATCCTGGTCAAGGGCGGCAACGTCATGCAGGGCTACTGGAACAACCCCAAGGCCACGGCCGAGGTGCTGGACGAGACCGGCTGGCTGCACACCGGCGACGTGGGGGTGATGGATGCCGACGGCTATATCCAGATCACTGATCGCAAGAAGGACATCATCGTCAATTCGGGGGGCGACAACATCTCGCCGCAGCGGGTCGAGGGGCTGTTGTGCCTGGAACAGGAGATCGCGCAGGCGATGGTCTACGGAGACCGCCGGCCGCATCTGGTGGGCTTGCTGGTGCCCGACGACGAATGGTTGGGGCGCTGGGCGGACAAGACCGGCAAGCAGGCGACCCTGGCCACGGTGGCCGAGGATCCCGATTTGCGCGCGGCGGTCGGCGCGGCGGTCGGCCGGGTCAATGCCAAGTTGGGGCAGATCGAGAAGGTGCGCCGCTTCATGATCGCGCCTGAGCCCTTCACGGTGGACAACGACCAGATGACGCCGACCCTGAAGGTGCGCCGGCACATCCTGAAGTCCGTCTATGGCGAGCGGCTGGAGCGGCTTTATCGCGGGTGATCGGGGCCGGCCGGGGTGCCGGGATCCTCGGGCGTCAGAATGATCACCTCGTGGGGGCCGATCAGGTTCAGCATGCGCCGGGCCTGCTCGTCCAGCATGTCCGGATGCAGGTGGTGCGGTTGCAACAGGGACACGCGGTGTTCCAGGTGCTGTCGTTCGGCCTTGACCATGGCCAGTTCCGCCCGCGCCTCGTCGATGTTGTGGCGCAGGCTCCACCAGGTGGTCAGGCCCCGGTCGCCATGCACCGCGTGATAGGCAAAGTAAGCCATGGCCGCCACGCCCAAAAGGGGGGGAAGGACCGAGCGGGCGCGCCGGCGCGACTCAGCGAATCGAGACATAACCCCAGTGAATCAGGGGCTGCCGACTCCGTCAAGGATCACGCGTTCGGTCGGCGTCGGTGCCATCGGGCCGTTGCCCCTCGGCCTCACGTTTCCAGGTCCACCCAAAGCGGGAAGTGATCGGAGCCCTGGGCGGCCGTGTCCACCCAGGCGGCGCGAACCCGGCCGACGAGTGATGGCGCGACCAGGCAGTGATCGATCCGCCGCTCGGTCAGGGGATGGGTGAGGCCGGATGCCTCGTGGTGGCCGGCCGCCACCCAGGCGTCCACCAAGCCGTCGCGATGCGTCACGCGACCGAGGCGTGGCGTCAGCGGGCCGACCATGCGGTCATACTCGGCGTCTCCCGGTCCGCAGTTCAGGTCACCCAACAGAACGCAAGCCTCCGGCATGGGGGGCTCGCCGCCTTCGGTCCAACCGGCGTCTGGGTCGGGGTGATCGCCGCACCAGGCGCCGCCCTGGCCGGGGGCGCGGGCTAAGTGCTCCATGAGCGCCTCCATCTGGGGCCGGCGTGTGGCCGCACAGAGGTGTGAGAGGTGCGTCGTGTACACCCGAAGCGGTCCCAAGCCCGGTACGTCGATGACCGCTTCCTGCAACCCTTGCTGCACCGAGTATTGGGTCAGGGCACCCAGCTTGGGGAGCGGGATGGTTCGATGCGATAGGACGGGCCAGCGGCTGAGGATCATGGTCCCGAACTGGCGCCGGCGAGGGATGGGGTGGCCACGGGCATCGGGTTCGCTGGCGTCCAGATCCAGGAACGCGGCGAACACCCAGTGATAGGTGCGCAGCAGACGCGACAGGACCTCGGGGCCATCGACCATGCCGGTGCGGCGCCAGAAGCGGTCGACCTCTTGCAAGGCGATGATGTCGGCGCCGGTCAGTTCACCGGCGACGCGGGCCAGGTCATGACGGCCGTCCCGGCCAAGACCGTACTGAATGTTGTAGGTGACCAGTTTCATGCGGCGGGCTCTGAGATCCAGACTCTGCGTTTGGGTGTGTCAGGGCAAACGAAGCCCGGGCATCGCGGGGATGTCCGGGCTTCGCGGGCGCGATCGTAGCCATAGCCGCCCGACCGCACAGTGATAATCTGGCGAAAAGTCCTGGCTAGCTTGCATGGATATGCGTGACAGGATCTTATACCAGCGGTCATTGACCATGACCGTTGGAGTCCATGGCCGGCCCGCTCCCCCACCCGGCCACCCCCCAGTGTTTCCTTGGGGCAGTATACTTGGGGTGGCCGGGTGGGGGAGCGGGCTGGCGCGGCGCGGCGGATGAGTCACACTCATCCGCCGCTGGTATTAGGCGCGGCCGTCGACAAGCATGCGACGTGTAGTGTGGTCCTGGTCCACTCTCCTTGACCGCCCCCTGTTGCCGGGTGTGTTTGACGGTCGTCCCTTTGCCCGAGCGGACTTTGCCCGAGCGGACGCTCGTCAAGCACCCGGGGACGATCGACGACGCACCGCCTCAAGAAAGAGGGTGTGTGCTTTCTCGTGTCCGGATTGCGGCGCCGAATTCAAGATGTTGTGCCGCGACGGGTGCCGTCACGGATAACTCCCTTGACGGCACCACTGGTCCAGCGTCGGCTCGTGACGGCACGGACACGACACATTGCCCTGGCACACTGCGGTCATCCGCGCACGCCAAGGCGATCCAACCGACGGAACAACCGGCGCATAAGTCGTGGCGATGCACCGGTTTCGGGCCAACACATCAGGGCCAAGATCGCGCCCGTCAGCCTGGCCGGCCTTGATCTTGACTCATCAGGACCGAGGTCATACGCCACCAAACGTTGGCGTCGGCGCTGCGAAGCGGCGCCAGGACGTGCCGGCCGCCCAACGCAAGCGGTCTCTTCTTTCGTTGCGCGGCATCAGTCCTCGGTCTTCTTGCGACGCGTGGTCCGCTTGGGCTTGGCCTCGGTATCGGCCCCTTCGGCAGATGCGGCCGCCTCACCGTCGGCGGTTTTCTTGGTGGTGCGGCGAGCCCGCTTGGGTTTGGGCGCCTCGTCGCCGTCGGCGGTGGTTTCGGCGGTCTTCTTGGTGGTGCGGCGACGGGTTGTCTTCGGCGCTTCCTCCGGCGCGGCGGTCTCGGGATCGGCCGCCGTCGGGACGTCGGGCGGCGTGCTGGGTGTGGCGCCGACGGTATCCGTGTCGCCCAGCACCTCGGCTTCGGCGCGAGCCCAGTGCTCTTCATCGCGGCCGAGAGGCTGACCTTCCTCCAGCCAGATTTCGTAGGCGCGCGACCGGATGCGCTCCAACAGGTCATTGTGCATGGTCATGTCTCGGTTTCCCCGGGATCGAACGTGGACGAGTGGGTGGGACGGGACCACGGTGGTCGTTGGACACACGCATTAGGGCGGAGCCGTAACCATGGTCAACTCCGAACCGAGTGATCAACGGTCCGGAAGGGATCATGACAGGTCGGCGGATCGGCCGAACCGCGCGCGCCATGTTTGTTCGTTTTTATCCGCACCGGCGGCGGTGTTGGCAACGGAAACTTCGAGGCCACGTCAACTAACCCGCACTTGTCCTGCCCGCCATGGCCGATTGGCCACAGCGGGTGGGCAAGCCGCCGCCTGATCATCCGCGTCAGGACGGACCCCTTGAAATATCCCTTGGCCCTGCTTATCCAATTGGGACCGGATTGGTCCCGTTTTGTGCGTGGGTGATGTTCATCCCACGATCGTATGCGCGGGGCCTCAAGCGGTCCACCGATGAGGAGGGCGGATGTTTCGGATCAACAGGCTGACCGACTACGCTGTGGTGCTGCTGCTCGACATGGCGCGCGCCGGGCAGGTGCGAGCCGCGCACCAGATCGCCGCCGACACAGGCATTCCCGTGCCCACGGTGGCCAAGGTGATGAAGGCGCTGGTGCGCGCGGGGCTGGTGCGCTCGACGCGGGGGTCAAGCGGCGGGTATATCCTGGCCCGATCAGCCGACAGCATCGCTGTCGCCGATATGATCGAGGCCCTGGAGGGACCCATTGCCTTGACCGCGTGCGTCCATGATGCCGATGAAACGTGCGATCGCGAGGGATTCTGTCCAATGAGCGGGCACTGGAATCGGGTGAATGCGGCGGTTCGCCAGGCACTCACCGGAATCACCTTGGCCGAGATGGCGTCCCGGCCCGCGCGGCCAGCCTGGCTGGCGCCGCCGGCCACGGACACCGACGGGGCCTTCGGCTGTGCCCCTCGGGTCGGATCTGGTCCGGCGCTTGCTTGACGTTCGGTTTTGGGACAGGTCGCGGGGCGGGGTCGTGCCGTCCTGTCGGAAAGGCGACACGATCCTGGATGCATTTGAAGGAGTGAGACCATGGTGGCCACGCAGGAGACGGTCGAGCGCATCGCCGAGGCGACGGGCCGCTACAAGTACGGTTTCATCACCGACATCGACTCCGACAAGGCTCCGAAGGGCCTGAACGAGGATATCGTCCGCTTCATCTCGGCGAAGAAGGGCGAGCCCGACTGGCTGCTGGCGTGGCGCCTGAAGGCCTATCGCCACTGGCTGACCATGCGCGAGCCCACCTGGGCCAAGCTGGGCTATCCGCCCATCGACTACCAGGACGCCTACTACTACGCCGCGCCCAAAAGCCCCGACGATGCGCCGAAGAGTCTGGACGAGGTCGACCCCGAGCTGTTGCGCACCTACGAGAAGCTGGGCATTCCCTTGCGTGAGCAGGAGATGCTGGCCGGTGTGGCGGTCGACGCCGTGTTCGACAGCGTGTCCGTGGCCACCACCTACAAAAAGAAGCTGGAGGACATGGGGGTCATCTTCTGCCCCATCTCCGAGGCCGTGCAGCGCTATCCGGACCTGGTTCAGCGTTACCTTGGCTCCGTGGTGCCCTATTCGGACAACTACTTCGCCACGTTGAACTCGGCGGTTTTCACCGACGGCTCGTTCGTCTACGTGCCCAAGGGGCTGCGCTGCCCCATGGAACTGTCCACCTACTTCCGCATCAACGAACGCAACACTGGGCAGTTCGAGCGCACCTTGATCATCGCCGACGAGGGCAGCTATGTGAGCTACCTGGAGGGTTGCACCGCGCCCCAGCGCGACGAGCACCAGTTGCACGCCGCCGTCGTCGAACTGGTGACCATGGACAACGCCGAGATCAAGTACTCGACGGTGCAGAACTGGTACCCCGGCGACGAGACCGGCAAGGGTGGCATCTACAATTTCGTGACCAAGCGCGGCGCTTGCCGAGGCCGCAACAGCAAGATCATGTGGACGCAGGTGGAGACAGGCTCGGCCATCACCTGGAAGTACCCCTCGTGCATCCTGCAAGGTGACAATTCGGTGGGCGAGTTCTACTCGGTGGCCATCACCAACAACGCCCAGCAGGCCGACACCGGCACCAAGATGATCCACATCGGCAAGAACACGCGGTCGCGGATCGTCTCCAAGGGGATCTCCGCTGGCCGCGCCGACCAGACCTACCGGGGCCTGGTGCGCATGATGCCCAAGGCCGAGGGAGCCCGGAACCACACCCAGTGCGATAGCCTGCTCATCGGCGACCGCTGCGGTGCTCACACCGTGCCCTACATCGAAAGCCGCAACCCTTCGGCCCAGGTGGAGCATGAAGCCACCACCAGCCGTATCAGCGACGACCAACTGTTCTATTGCCTGCAACGCGGCATTCCCGAGGAGGACGCGGTGGCGCTGATCGTCAACGGCTTCTGCAAGGAGGTCTTGCAGACCCTGCCCATGGAGTTCGCCGTGGAGGCACAGAAGCTGGTGGGCATCAGCCTGGAGGGCAGCGTGGGCTGAGCGAAGCCCGCGATCCCCGTGCCCGTCCCCCCTCACCATCGACGCGATAAGGACCGCCCCGCCATGGCCCTCCTGGAGATCACCGACCTGCACGCCGCCCTGGAAGACGAGGGCAAGCCGATCCTCAAGGGCGTCAGCCTGACCATGAAGCCGGGCGAAGTGCATGCCGTTATGGGCCCCAACGGCGCCGGCAAGAGCACCCTGTCCAACGTCATCGCCGGCCGCCCGGGCTTCGTGGTGACCAGCGGGTCGGTGACCTACGATGGCCAGGACCTGTTGACCATGGAGGCGGACGAGCGCGCCCGCGCGGGCGTGTTCCTGGCGTTTCAGTACCCTGTGGAGATTCCCGGGGTGGCCACGGCGACCTTCCTGAAGACCGCCATCAACGCCCGGCGCAAGGCGGCTGGCGAGCCGGATATCGAGGCGCTGGCGTTCCTCAAGAGCATGAAGGCCAACGCCAAGGCGCTGGGCGTGGCCGAGGACATGCTGAAGCGGCCGGTCAACGTGGGCTTCTCGGGCGGTGAGAAGAAGCGCGCCGAGGTGTTGCAGATGGCCATGCTGGAACCGCGCCTGTGCCTGCTGGACGAAACCGACTCGGGCCTGGATATCGACGCCCTTCGCGTCGTGGCCGATGGGGTGAACGCGTTGCGCGGCGGTGACCGGGGCATGTTGGTGATCACCCATTACCAGCGCCTGCTGGACTACATCGTCCCCGACGTGGTGCACGTCCTGGCGGATGGGCGCATCGTCAAGAGCGGCGACAAGTCGCTGGCGCTGGAACTGGAAGCCAAGGGCTATGCCCAGTTCACGGGCGCGGCGGCGTAGGCCCACGGGGAGAGGAAGCGGCATGAGCGAGACCACGGACCTGATCCCGTTGGCACCGGACGAGACCATGCTTGGGGTGGATGATCCCCCCTGGCTGGCCGATCTGCGCCGGGCCGGGCTTTCGGTGTATCGGGCGCAGGGCCTGCCCACCGTGCGTGTGGAGGCATGGAAATACACCAATCTCGCCGGCCTGCGGAAGATTCCCTACGACCTGGATGACGGCGCCCTCGGCCTGTCCGACTGGGGCGGGCGCGGGATCTTGGATGTGCCCGAGGCCCACATGGTGACGCTGGTGAACGGCCGGCCGGTGCGCCTGCCGGATAGCCTGCCGGCCGGGGTGCGGATCGCCGCGCTGGCGCATTTGCTGGACACGGAACCGGATCTGCTGGCGCCGCATCTGGGGCGGATCGTCGACCTGTCGGAGGCGCCCATGGGCGCGCTCAACGCCGCCTTGATGGCCGACGGCCTGGTGATGCTGGTCGACCCTGGTGTGGCGCTGGATCGTCCCGTGCATGTGATCGCGGTGACCGAGGCTCCGGGCCAGGCGCGCCATGTGCATCCCCGGCATCTGGTTGTCCTTGGCGAGGGCGCCGACGCCACGCTGGTGGAAAGCCGGGTGACCGCGCCCGGCGCCGCGCCCACCCTGACCAACACGGTCACCGAGATCGCCTTGGGCGCGCGGGCGCGGCTGCGCCACCTGAGCCTGGTCAATATGGGCGCGGAGGCCGTGGATCTGGGCCTGACCGAGGTTTCCGTGGCCGAGGAGGCGGCCTACGACACCTTCACCCTCACCCTGGGTGGGCGCCTGGTGCGCAACGAGGGCCGGGTGCGGTTGCGGGGCGCGGGTGCGGACGCCCGGGTGCGGGGCGCTTATGGCGCGCGCGAGGCCCAGCATGCGGACACCACCCTGCTGGTGGATCACGTCGCCGGGGACACCACCTCGGATCAACTGTTCAAGGGCGTGGTGGATGCCGGCGGGCGCGGCGTGTTTCAGGGCAAGACGGTGGTGCGTCGCGACGCCCAGCGCAGCGACGGCGGCCAGTTGCACAAGGCGTTGCTGCTGTCGCGTGACGCGGAGGTCTATACCAAGCCGGAACTCGAGATTTATGCCGACGACGTCAAATGCGGCCATGGCGCCACGGCCGGGGAACTGGACGCCGACCAGTTGTTCTACCTGATGGCCCGGGGCATCGCCGAGGCCGACGCGCGCGCCTTGCTGGTCGAGGCCTTCCTGGATGACGTGGTGGAGACCGTACCCGAGGGTATGTTGCGCCACGCCTTCCTGGGCGCCGTGCGCGCCTGGCAGGCGCGTCGTCACGCCATCACCTGGCAGGCTTGAGCGGGGAGACCAGACCCATGGACACCGCGACCATAACCGCCGCGCCGACCGTCGCCGCTGCCGGCTTCGATCCGGAGGCCGCGCGTGCTGACTTCCCCATCCTGTCGCGCCGGGTGCACGGCAAACCGCTGGTTTACCTGGACACCGGCGCCTCGGCCCAGAAGCCGCGCCAGGTTGTGGATGCCATGGTGGGGGCGCAGACAGACTGCTACGCCAACGTTCACAGGGGGGCATACTGGCTGTCGGAGGAGGCCACCAGCCGGTTCGAGGCGGCGCGCGAGACGGTGCGCGGCTTCCTGCACGCCGCCGACACCCGCGAGATCGTGTTCACCGCCAACGCCACCGACGCCATCAATCTGGTGGCCCAGACCTGGGGCCGCGCCCATCTGGGGCCGGGCGACGCGGTGCTCATCTCCGAACTGGAGCATCACGCCAACATCGTCCCCTGGCAGCTTCTGCGCGACGAGAAGGGCTTCGAATTGCGCGTCGCGCCGATCACCGACGATGGCGCCCTGGACATGGCCGGCGTCGAGCGCCTACTGGACGAACGGGTCAAGCTGGTCGCCATGGCCCATTGCTCCAACGTGCTGGGCACGATCCTGCCGGTGGCCGAGATCACGCGCCGCGCCCATGCGGTGGGCGCCCGGGTGTTGCTGGACGGCAGTCAGGCGGTGGTTCACGGCGCCGTGGACGTCCAGGCGATCGGCTGCGATTTCTATGTGTTCACCGGTCACAAGCTCTACGGCCCCACGGGCATTGGTGTGCTGTACGGGGCGCTGGATCTGCTGGAGTCCATGCCGCCCTGGAAGGGTGGCGGCGACATGATCGAGACGGTCAGCTTCGAGACAACCACCTTCGCTCCGCCGCCCGCGCGCTTCGAGGCCGGGACGCCGCCGATCGTCGAGGCCACTGGCCTGGCGGCGGCCATCGACTATGTGCGGGGGATCGGCATGGACGCCATCGCCGATCATGAGGCGGGCCTGCTGCGCTACGCCATGCAGCGGTTGGCGTCGGTCGAGGGGTTGACCGTCCACGGGACCGCGCCCCGCAAAGCGGCGGTGGTGTCGTTCAGCCTGGCCGGCGCCCATCCGCACGACTTGGCCACGTTGCTGGACCGCTCGGGGCTGTGCCTGCGCGCCGGGCACCATTGCGCCCAGCCGCTGATGCGCCGGCTGGGGGTGACGGGCACCATTCGCGCGTCTTTCGGATTGTACAACACGTGCGCCGATGTGGACGCGCTGGTGGGCGCGCTGGACCGCGCGCGCGAGATTCTGGCCTAGAGTGAAGCGGGATCAGCTTGGGTCAAGCTGACCCGACTTCACTCTCATTCTATAGGTTTTGAGTATCTTCGAGATCAAGTTGGTCCGTATCGCGACCCAACTTGATCTCGGAATA
>Ga0126339_10004027_pt1 | contig 10785 bp, 7 predicted proteins | sample OrbTmetagenome_2_FD_92532 | JGI IMG/M metagenome (GOLD analysis project Ga0126339, IMG submission 92532) | Coral microbial communities from Petempiche,Puerto Morelos, Mexico - Orbicella T R C metagenome | ecosystem: Host-associated > Invertebrates > Cnidaria > Coral | place: Petempiche,Puerto...
GTCGGCAGTGCTCCAGTAAAGTGAAAAAACCTCGTCCTGCTGGGCAAGTGAAGTATCTCTCTCCGCCAAATGTGCCATCTGAGCAAGGAGACTGTTCGTCTTCCTTTAAAGTATGAAACAAATGGTTTTAGAACATAGCCCAAAGAAAATATGCGCGCTGATTGGTTTAAGGACGTTCGCGCGAAAACGTTGTAATCAATAGATTTTCTTCACTGCGGACAGATAATGAATTACCTGTTTCAATACTTGTTTCAGAAATGAAAACAAAGCTGGGGTCACGGACTTCGTTTCAAAGATAAAGCTTGTGGAATACTAGTCTAACTTTGAAAAATTGGTAATCGTAAGTCAGCATGGTCTCCAGAGTTTTTAGCTTAAAATATCAAAGATGAGTCAACGGAGACAAACTATCCTAGTAATATTTTGTGTAAGTGAATCCGTTATGTTGCTAACGTTTTCACAAAACTTAACCCTCCAAGAGGCATTTCAAACCGCCGCACAGATAAACAAAGAGTTAAAAAGAACGGAATTTGATGGTGCATTTTGCAAAAAAATTCAAACTTATGATCGATAGATTTTCTTCATTTTTTGCTCAACGTAGAAAATCGGTATAGAAAATGGTCCATCAAAAGAAAAATAGGGATCACCGAACGTCCTAGATCGTTAAATCCAAGCAAAGCTATAGCAATGCCCATCTGCCCTATCATCGTTCATTTTATTACTTGGCGCGTGCTCGATGCATGACATGGCGTATGAGTTTGCGTGCGCAGTAAGGATAATACGTATAATAGTAATTCGACCGAGCGGAGTACAATTTAGGGAGAAATAGCGCGAGTAATTTCAAAATCCGACGAGTACGAAGCGCGGGGCCGATTTGAAATTACGAACACGATTACTCCCTAAATTGTACGACACGAGGTCCAATTACTAATTAATCGTATCTATAACAAATTTTGGAATTAAAATTTTCTTTTGAGAAATTCTTTTGAGCGAACACGTCTGTGGGAAACATTGCGAAGGAAGCCATTAAAGCGCGTGTAATTGACGTGCGAATCACGTGGGTATCCAATTACAGGTATCAAATTACAAAAAGTTCAAATTGGATACCTGTAACTGGACACCCACGTGATCTCACGCCGATTACGTGACAAATAGGCGCGCGGAAAACCAATCACGATCGAGAACTTTGCTATAGATACGAGTACAATTATTATAATAATGATAATAATAATAGATTTATCTAACGCTAAAATTATAAAATATTCTAAAGCGCTTTACAATGTGAACATTAAGATTACAGTAAAAATATAGGAAAAATGTGTCTAAAAATAATACAATTTAAAAAACATATTATGAGGCTATGGCATGCTATACGCTAATTTAAAAAAGTAAGTTTTTTTACTTTGATTTAAAAAGGATGCACAGAAACAAATTAGCGCCAACGTCCTTAAAATCGTCTTTCTATTTAACAATTAGATTACGAGCTCGAGATTTCTATCGCGTGATAATTGACGAGGGCGAGTCAACTATCACGCATAGTTGACTATTTCTTAAACATTTAAGAAACAGAAAACACGGTACATGTTTTCTATTTCTTAAATGTTTAACTGCTGTTAATTAATACTCAACCTCAGTGATCGTAGTTTTAGCCCTCTGACTGGCTCACAAACTCCATTTTTACCTTATTATGTTATGCAACTTTTTTTTTGTTTCAGACAACAAGAAATGTTTGAGAAAAGATAGCTAAATGTTGTAAAATCATTGAATATAAAGGGTATTTGCCCGTCCAAAACAAACAATTGGAACCAAGGCTTGCAGAAACTGAAAGCAGCCAAAGTTTTACTACCAGTCTCGATCATTATTTAAGTTGTGTAATACACTGTGAGTCCTTCATTAACTAAGCATGCTATGGGGACAACGCTGGGAGAATATTGGTCGTTTCTGCATGGACCGCCAAGACTTCTTTAATTAGGGCTGATATTACCCCACACTTTATCAATATGTATTATACCCGTGTATTCTGACAGTCATAGCATTATAAATCCTCACAATATCTAGTTCCAATTATTTAAATTCTCACCAATTCCAGACCTGCTACCAGCTTATCCTTCAACTGTGGAAGAATGCCAATCCAGCGAATGACACCATATCGGGGAAGACCATCTGACATAGGAACCTCTACCATGGAACCCACTTCAAAACCATGAGGAATGTCGACTGCCATTTGAGTATCCTCAAAACCTGAATCACACAGTATTAATAGAAAGAACCAGTAGTTTGATCAGTCTCAGTCAGTGTAAAGTGCAAGTAAGTCAAAATAAAATGATGTGATCACCAAGATAAACTGACTTGATCTGTCACCAAGTAAAAACTAACCTAACAGTAAAGATAAGTTTATGGAAGACTAGCTATGAGAATTGCATGTTAGCATTGTAGGATGTGGGAGAGCTATTAAATGACCCTAGTCAACCTCCGTTATTTTCAAAGCCATCGAAATTACTGATATTGCATGGTGAAGCAAAGTCTTATTGCTTTACTGTAAGCTGTATATTCCTAGCTGAAAGTATGTTTAACCATCTTTAGTAGTTTCACAGTGATTTCCTTTGTTGCAACATGCTCCAAATAAAATATAATAGCCAAACGCTTGCATGTAAACAAAAAGAAAAGTGTGGTTGACTAGGGCCTTTTAATGCACTGATCTGTGAGCTGTACATTGACTGACAAAGTTGCTTCTGACTCAATGAAATGATCTGAATCTCAGTACCCTTCTATGCTTACTAGGAACTTTGACAGAACCTCCTTTAAAGTAAACAACTACAATGTTTTGTAGCTGTTTTGTAGCTGGTATTCTGGCTCCAACATCAACACTGATATGAACATTGTAAAACTTCAGGAACATTTCAAAATGTGCTGGAAACCCCAAATTACTGGTATACAGAATATGCAATCTGTAATTTCAATACAGAATGAGCATTCTGTAATTTTGATACAAAATGGGACCAATAAATTACATTGATAGATTATTGTTTTTAATTTGCACCCCCCCCCCCAAAAAAAAATACAACAACAACAATTTAACAATTACATCCAATCTATAATCTTGAGTATTTCCTTTGTAAATACCCATACTAATCAGCCAGTTTTGTTGCATCCATTGCTTCTCAGATAAAGCTGGAATTGTCTTATAGCTGCCTAAAATTTAATTAATACACTGCACTTCAAATTTCAAACAATTTAATTTAAAATACCATTGTTCTGGTGGCAATTACAACCTGCATGAACACAAACCTGCTGGTCTATCAGCTGCTAAATCTTCTGAGTGCAACGCAGCAGTCTGTATTTCTCGCTGCTCTGAAGGTTCTTTGCACGCGATTCCATCTTCCATTTTCTCATTTGTTTTCGGACAGCAATCGGAAACAACTTCAGCTGCTAATGGTGGCTTATTATTTTCACCCAAATCTTGCTGCATTACTTTGTCACTACATCTGCTTGGGAATGTCGTGGAAGTTGGGGAATTCTGCAAATTACTCTGCACAAACACCTTAGAATCACCTGTCAAAAAAGAAGTAAGAAAAGTCTATTAACTAAAGCCTCCTTTTTTTCGAATCGTCTCTAAAACATGTAAGTGCTGTTTGGAAAAACAATATTCACTGCATGGTCTAGGACGGGTATGAAAAGGCTTTTGTATGTGTAACACCTTTATAGAAGGCTCAAAGATTTCTGTCAATATTAGGTGAAAATAATTACACCCTTTTGGACATAACTTCCTTCACCATAAATTATAGTGTGGTTTGCAGTCGATTGTCACAACATGTAAACCAAAGCAATTGAATGTATTCAAAATAGGAATGAACCAATGAAATGCAAAGCAAACAAGAAGATCTGTTAGATCTTATAACTACGCTTTTAAAATTTAACTGTTTTCTTAGTGCTACAGACGCAACACAGTGCATATTCCTAAGCAATCTTTGATGATTCATTGATTACTGTAGACATCACAGCACTTGATCAACACAAACTCTATTATTGCACCATCAGTCGTAGCCGTTGTGACATCTCCAATGACGTAATAGTCTTAATCTGGAACTTTCTTCGGGATATGTATGGGCATGAAGATATGAACACTATTAACAACCACTTTCTTTCTTTAAATCACGATTAAATTTCATTGTTTTTTCCCTTGAGTAAAGGGTTAGCAAAGAAGTCACATGAGTCACATAATTCAAGAATTGCGTTGTCCACGGCTATCTCTAGTACTGTGGTTATTTCCCTACCAACGACGTAGTCCTTGCATGTTCTGACATGTTCTTTGCTTGGCTTGCAAATATTTAATTTTCCTTCTGATCACCGAACTCACTGCGATGAAACAGCCAAAGAGTTTACTTCATTTGCCTAAAACCACAAGAAATACTCGCAAAATTGCAAATAAATTAATGACCGTCACTTCTGCTGAAATAAACTTGCAAAGTAAACACGATCTTATTTGTCATGTAGCGAAAGTGAAAGCTGCAACATCAGCGAATTCCATGGCTGACGTAATACCCTTTTTTAGCGTATTTATTATTTCCATTCAAATCCAACGCTTCGATAAAACCAAAAGAAAATATATTTTATCCAAAGTAAAGAAAACAATATCTGTAACATTGTCCTTGTATTAATGTTTCAACAGCTTTTGGTGAGTAAACATCACAGGTTGCGTCATTCAAAATTTGGCCAAGTGGAAGTTTGGGTCTGGTCACCGACAAAACTAAAAAAAACAAGAAGATCTGTTAGATCTTATAACCACGCTTTTAAAATTTAACTGTTTGCTTAGCACTACAGTCGCAACGCAGTGCACATTTTAAAGCCGTCCTTGATGATTCTTTTCTTACTGTAGACATCACATCACTTGATCAATGCAACTTCTATTATTGCACCATCAGTCGTAGCCGTTGTGAAATATCTGATGACGTAATGGTCTTAATCTGGAACTTTCTTCGGGATATGTACGGGCATGAATGATATGAACGATATGAACAGTTCGATAACAACTCTATTAACAATTGCTTTCTTTCTTAAAAGTCATGATTAAATTTCATTGGCGTTTTCCACGAGTAAAGGGTTAGAAATGTAGTCACACGAGTCACATAATTGAGACTTCCGTTATCCATGGCTATCTTTAGTACGGTGGTTATTTCCCTACCAATGACGTAGTCCTTGCATGTTGTGACATGTTCTTTGCTTGGCTTCCAAATATTTAATGTTCCTTCTGATCACCGAACTCGCTACGATGAAACAGCCAAAGAATTTACCTCATTCGCCTAAAACCACAAGAAATGCTCGCAAAATTGCAAATAAATTAATGACCGTTGCTTCTGCCAAAATAAACTTGCCAAGTAAGCACAATCTTATTTGTCATGTAGAGAAAGTGAAAGCTGCAATGTCAGCAAATTCCATGGCTGATGTATACCTTATTTTAGCGTATTTATTATTTCCCTTCGAATCCAATGCTTCGATAAAACCAAAAGAAAATATATTGTACCCAAAGTAAAGAAAACAATATCTGTAACATTGTCCTTGTATTAATGTTTCAACAGCTTTTGGCGAGTAAACATCACAGGTTGCGTCAATCAAAATTTGACCGAGTGGAAGTTTGGGTCTGGTCACCGACAAAACTAAAAAAAAAAAATAACAAAAAAAATAAACCACGGGTAAACCATGAGCCGCGCTCGGCCCATGGCCGTGCGGTTAATAAAGATACCAGATAACTGATGCACACAGCAATGAAAACATGCCTGGCCAAGTTGAAATATCACTTTGTTTAAAATTGGTGGAGTAGGCGGTAAAAAAACTTTTACTTCAATTGCAGAGCTTTAATGAAGCAAATCCAATTAAGTCTAATCAATTTCAGAACACCAAATGTAGTATGTAGAGCAAATAAGAAAAGGGTGCTTTAACAACATACCACTTCTATGAACTTCATGTTTTTGGACCGTCTTGTCATAGTCTTCCTTTTCAATGTGGACGAAGTCATGGTATGATCCCTGCCTTGCAGCATCTTGACTTCCCAAATCCGCATTGGATAAGCCAGGCTGCTTTGTGATTGGTCTATCATCTCTAAAATTGCTATTGGACATGAAATGATCATCTTTAAAGTCTATTTGGCTTGTCCTGTCTTGATCTTGCATGTCCACATCTCCATCATTATCTTTCTTCCCAGATGTTTTTGCATTCTTCATCTCATTAAAGATCTGATGTTGTTGCTCAATGAATGCAGTAGGATCTGTTTGGCTGGATTCCCCAGCAGCCCTAATTACATCAGCTGAGTTGACTGAGTTTGTTCTGCGAACTTTTCTTACTGATTCCCCACCTAGAGAAGATATTAATAATTTATGGCACATGTTCAATACGAGAAGCTAAATGAGATTAGAACTGGACCTGGGAGTTTAACCAATGAAAACCCCAGTGGTTAAAGTTTAACCACCTTCTGCATGAAAGGCACAGTGCAACACAGGGAATGTACATGTCTACACAAAGTCTTAATGGACCCAAAAGGAATTCATTTCACATTTTAAAATGAAAACAAAAATAGAAGAGACTAAAACCGAGCTCTAAAGTTGAACTGTTCCTTTGCTTCGGGCACACTTAAATAATACAATTTCAACCAGAACACAAAAAACAACTGGGCTTGCCCACAACCTAGTAAAAAAATCATTTCACCATGAAATCATCAAAAGCCAACATTTTAAAGCAGTCACAGGAGTTAAGCTTGGCCTGGACAAATCTTTGTTTACATGTACTTAAACTTTAAAATCTGATTGGCAGATGACTGGTCTGTGCCCCTCCGAGTGAGAATAAAAAAGTTACTTGCCTGGTAAGAAATACTATTAACATGTACATGTACTTGTCCTCAGACAGACAGCACTTTTTTCAAGCCCTACTCTGATTTCATATGTCTTACCCAGCTACATCTATCACAATCAATGTACTGTCTGTACTAAGTTCTGCAGTGACATCATTTTTTCATGTCAAGGCACATATTTTTCAAGCCTTTTTTTTTCTGACAATTCTCCAAATTTTACACTTATCAAACTTACATCATACAAAAAAACTAACAAAATTAGAGGGGCAGTTAAACTACATCAAAGTAAAGCTAGTTATTGTGCCACACATCGACAGTCAGACATTACTAAATAAAAAGTCAAGACTTGCCCGATGATCTATAATCATAACTCATTGATTTCGCCAAGGATTCATCTTTTCGAATTTGTTCCTGAATAGCATCCTGTTTGTCCAGTGCTCTCTCTCCTGTACATGTAGTCTCTTTAGGGTTCTCATCAAAGTCTTCCTCCCGTATAACATTTTCAATAGCAACAAACTTCGCAAAATCTCTCTTACAAACAAAGACCGTTCGTCCATTCCGTTTGCCAGTTCCACTCCCAACTCTCTCATCCTAAATAAAAATGAAAATGTACAGTCAATACTCCTTTCTTTTCTTTCTTTGCTTAATACCAGATGATATCAGTGCAGCTCTTCAAAACATATTATATTTACGCTATAGAGCACTTTTTCTGTGTTTACATAGCCTCATCTAAACACGAGGAGGGTTGGGAGAATTCAAGACAATTATGCAAACCCGAGGCATAGTCGAGGGTTGCATAACTTTCAAGAATTCTCCCAACACTCCTCATGTTTAGATGAGGTTATGTAAACATGGAAAAAGTGCTCTAATGCTTTAATTTATAAAATAATTCTCAAAAATTAGTGTGAATCTAAAATGTCACAACCGTATTTACATATTTTCATCTAAACACACCTATTGACCAATGAGAGTGCACGTAGTACAGTAGCTCAGTTATTTTATAATTATCCATGGGCATTTGATCACGGCCATGCAACTCAGCTACGGTTACTTATCTACTAGTCATCCACAACAACATTCTCATTACGACATGCCTCCATCTTCAACCACATGCACAGTTTGAATACAGATTTTTTTTTTTAAAAAAATGGCGTAATTTGTAAATTAGAATCAAACTATTTTTTTACATTACACACTTGTTTACAGTCAAATCATCACAGGTACATCAGTAACATTAACTGTACTTAATATAATTATTGTTTTAGGTGTCTATGACAGATTTTTTTTAATGCCCTTCAATCAAATCTCCATTTAGATCCCAATACACAAACATAAGTTTCTCTTTCAACGTATGATTGATTTTGTCCTACCACAAGCCAATTTTTAACCTGGCAGTGTAAAAGTACTCTATAACAGCCACTTTTTTTGGTCCTGGCAGAAAGTCCATGTATACATTCACTCTTATTTTAACCTCCCTACAACAGCCACCTCTCCACAAAGGCAACGGCCTCTAAGTCGTGCCCCAACTGCACAAATAACCTCTTGACAATGGTCAGTTAATCAATTACTGACAAACGGTCAATACAAAATCACATTTTTTTTATTGGAAAATGGTATCCAAACTTGATCCATAATACGCATGGTTGCTCTGTTTCTTTTTAGCTTTTGCTCTATTGATATATTTTGATTGTCTTACGTATTAAAGGGCTAAAATCAAGCATTTTCAAAATATATGTGTGTTGCTTCCCCTGAAAAGAACAGGCATCATATTACACCCCTACATCCCCATAATGGCCATCTCTCTACAACAACCACTTTCCCCTGTCCCCAATTGGCCATTGTAGAGAGGTTCAACTGTATGCCTGATCAAACCTCAATTTCAAACTGAACATGGACTTAACTCAATCTTTTTCCACAAAATTATTGATTTTTCTTTACCACATTTCCACCCAAGCCTTTGCAAAGTAAAAATGTTTATAACAAGGAAGCGCAGTCTTAACAGAAACTATTGCCAGTGTCAGCTACACAATTGCACTGAATTAAAAAAGGTTGACTCCTGGCTATATGGGGAAGCTCTGCCTGAAAGTGATACCTTTTTCAGCCTTCAGATAAATCGGTAAAAAGTCATTAAACGATCTGGTGATCTTGATCCTACACTGACTTCTATTTTAAAGGAATAGAAATCAACTCTTTTACCTGTTCTAACTAAAATCGTTAACATGTCGTTCCGATCAGCATCTATGCCTGCTGCACTGAAGGAAGCGATGATCAAACCGAAGCTGAAGAAGGACAACCTGGACTCTGAGAATTACCCAAATTTCAGACCTATCTCAAATCTGAAGGTCATATCAATGATAATCGCAAAGGCAGAATCTTGTCAACTGGGTGATTACCTACGCGATGATGATCTAGAGGAATCTATTCAGTCAGCGTGCAAACGCTTTCAAAGCATGGAGACTGTTCTCTTGAAGGTGCAAAATGACATTCTTGGGTAAATGGATGATTGGAAATGTGTTGTTCTGCTGCTGCTGGACATGTCTGTGGTGTTTGATACCATGGACGACTGTGGACCATGAGCTGATACTGGAAAGACAAATGCTATGGTGTGAAAGGAAATGTGCTAAAATAGTTTTGTTCCTATCTCCAAGACCGAAAGCAGTTTGTGATGATTGATGGAATCAAGTCCAAAGTGAAAGAACATCGCTATGAATTTTCCAGGGATCAGTACTAGGGCCGATCCATCAGGGACATCATTAGATGGCATGGACTAAATTACCATCTTTATCTCCATGATACTCAGGTCTATCTCTCTTTTAAGCCCATCCCTACCAAACAATCTTGGTCTATAGCTTATGTAGAAGTGTGTGTTTCCGAGATTGACTTGTGGATGTTGTGCAATAAGCCAAAGCTGAACAGACGAAAGACAGAGTTATTGATTTTAAGTGCATGGCATCTTCAACCTTCACCAATAGAATGTGTCGATGTGTCTGGTGAACAGATCAACCCATCCCCCTCTGCAAGGAACACTGGAGATATCTTAAATGAGTATATGTCACTAGCTAAGAGTGTTACCAGTACCTGCAAGGCCTGCTTTTTCCACCTCACGAATATTAGCAAGATAAGAGACTATTTATCTCCAGCAGACACTGAAAAGTTAGTCCACACATTCATTAAATCTAAGCTAGATAATGCTAACTCGCTCTTGCATGGACTACCCAAATTTCTGATAGATCACCTACAAAATGTCCAGAATGCTGCGGCCCGTGTTATTACTCATACTAGGAAGTATGATCACAACAAGCTTGTTTTAAAGCAGCTACACTGTCTTCCAGTTAGCCAGCATATTGGTTACAAGATATTACTTCTGACTTATAAAGCACTCAACAGCCAGGCCCCTTGCTACATTACTGAACTGCTAGGGCCCCTTGTACCAACCAGGAGTTTGAGGTCTTCCTCTAAAAACTTACTGAATGTACCTGTCAAGCTAGTAAGGTATGGCCATAGGTGTTTCTCTTTTGTAGCACCCAGTCTATGGAACTCTCTTCCTGATGATATCAGGCAGAGTAGCTTGCTACTGGAATTCAAAACCCATGTGAAAACACACCTTTTTATTAATGTTTTAATTTAGATTAGCATGTGACATAGTTCTCAGTTGAATTTTTATCGTTATTATTAGTAAGAGTAATTGAGAAATATTTAAATTTGTAACATTTTTAGCTTCCACTATACATGTAACTGTAAAATTTGTAATTGTAAACTTTGAACTGTGATTATTGTAAAGCACTATTGAGCTAAAGGGAAATAGCACTATATAAATCAAGTACTATTATTATTATTATTATTATTATTATTATTATTATTATTATTATTATTATTATTATTATTATTAAAGATTCGCACAGCTATTGATGATATTGAAGCTGGTTTCGTCATTGGCTCCAGGCAAC
>Ga0126339_10004028_pt1 | contig 10782 bp, 4 predicted proteins | sample OrbTmetagenome_2_FD_92532 | JGI IMG/M metagenome (GOLD analysis project Ga0126339, IMG submission 92532) | Coral microbial communities from Petempiche,Puerto Morelos, Mexico - Orbicella T R C metagenome | ecosystem: Host-associated > Invertebrates > Cnidaria > Coral | place: Petempiche,Puerto...
CAAGCAATTTACTTCTACATTTTTAGGATAGTGACGGTTGATAGCAAAACATACTGCGCAATAAGCTGGGCTCCCAAATTCGATCAAAAGAAATCCCAGGAGGCGCAGTTTATTGTAATATTCGTCTGTCTGATGGCTATCCCAACATGTGCAGTTACATTTCTATATTCTGCCGTTATTCTGAATTTGAACAGAAGTAGACATACGAGAGGCCAGGGCCATTCACGATACATGATGTCTGAGAGATTAAGAGAAGACAAGAAAGTGGTAAGAATCATCATTGCAATACTCGTGGCTTTCATCGTCTGTGTAATGCCCATCAACGTCTACGCCATTCTGTTTTATTTCGTCTGGGATTGGAAAATGCCTTGCGGTATGGAGAACTTTGGGTTTTCTGCGTTTTTTATTTTGTACTCCAACGCGTCGATAAATCCATGTATTTATTTTATTTTGAATGATAAGTACCGCCAAGGTTTCCTAAAAATTTTAAAGGCGTTTCCTTGTGTCAGGAAGAAGGCGGCTAAATCAACAAAAACTTTCGTATTAGCGCGACTCAAAAGTTCGTCAACCTTCAGCGGGTTTAACAGTCAGTCTTCTTACGCGTTTTGAAGGAAGCTTTCATTGCTAAAAACTACTGTATAAGATGTGTATATGATTTAACTTGGTCAGGAAGAAGAATAATTTTATTTTGCACTCCAACGCCTCGATTAATACATGTGTTTATTTTATCTTGAATGATAAGTACCGCCAAGGTTCCAAAACATTTTAAAGGTGTTTCCTTTTGTCAGGAAGAAGGCGGCTAAATCAACAGAAACTTTCGCATCAGTGCGACTAAAAATCTCTTCAGCCTCCGCGGGTTAAGCAGTCAGTCTTATTACGCGTTTTGAAGAAGCTTTCATTGCTAAATACTACTGTATAAGATGTGTATATGATTTAACTTTTGTCAGAAAGAAGGCGGCAAAATCAATAGAAACTTTGTTTTTAGTGAGGCTAAAGTACTCTTCAGCCACCAGCGGGTTTAGCAGTCAGTCTTCTGATGCGATTCGAAGAAATCTCTCATCAGTTAAAACTATTGTATAAGATATACAGATGATTTAAGTTTTTGTCCTTGAAAACTTTGATTTTGGAACATATTTTACATCGCCGATCGCCAGAGGGAAGACTACTCGAAACCCGTGAGGCATGAAACATGAGCAAAGTTTTTTTGTTATGAGTATCTGACAAGAAATATTCTACTGTATCGTTCTTTTAGCACGTTCATGCAATATGGCACGCTCTTAATTAAAAATACAATTCTTAAACTGTTACTGAATATTCAAGTTATCTATACATGTATATGGATATTATTCTCAGGATACAAAAAACACAGCGATGTCGATCTGTGAAAAATCACACTTGTATGCTATGAAAGAATGATGAAGAAAATGTTCACTAGTGATCAAAAATGTCACCGGAAACCGGGAATCTTTGTACCACTCCATGAAAAATGTATGTGAAGTAAGATATTAATTGCAATATCATATATGCGTCAATTACATACATGTATGCACTCTGTTTACGGATAACGTCTCTTGGTATAACAATAAAGGTAAGATGATTTGAGGTCCATTTTTTGCCTCTGGATAATAGCAGTCTTAGATCAAATGCGTTAACAGCTGCATGAGTGTTTTAAGTTGCAGCTGAGCCACTGAAGATGTATGTTCAATTCGTTTCTTTTGTGGTCTACAGACTTACATGTATATAAATTTCGGTGGTAGCATAAGGCGATTGGATATACCATGTTTTCTACAAACGTCATTCATCACTCAAGCTTTCATTTCTCTTATAAAAACTGTTTAAAAAAATAAAAAAAAAAAAAAAAAACGGATTTTCTGCAGCTCAGCCCTGGCTTCTTTGTTTTACAGTATTGTTATGCAAATCTGGAATTATATCTGAAAGATATGCGGTTAATAAAAAGCCTACTTAAACTGGTAATTTAAATTCTCCTTCTGATATCCTTCGGTGTTTTTCGATATCCCCGGCTTTATCGCCAGTTGGAACAATATTGAAGCAAATTTAAATGGTCAGTACATGTTTCTACAAATTCGGTAGAAAGAAGATAGGAAACAGTGTTTAGGTTTTACCAGTCTAAGTTGGTTTGGTATCAGTATCAACTGGAAACCAGGCTGAGGTCTTCGCGTAACTTTGGAGGAAATTGTATAGATCAGTATTATAAAATACTTGCCAAAAGCAGGAAAGTTTTAATCATGAAATATAAAGTCAGTTTTTAATAACCTACACGGTCCCTGCCAAGAGTCAACAGTTCCGCAATGCTTACTGAATGCATGTTACGGTTTTTCTTTGATGTCTTTCATTTTGCTGTCAGTTTTAGTTAGAATTCAGGTCCCTACTGAACCGGATATAATATAAATGAGCTTTTCCTTTTTCAGATAACGGTAATTCTAGTATACCGTGTAGGAGATTAAGTGGGCACTCGGAGAGATAACGGAAATAAATAAAATTGAAAATGATTTTAAATGCAATAGGTGAGATGCCCCCCGACGCTTCGAAACTGAAAAAGGGATCACAAAGTGGCCCATGTATCATATTACTTCAATGTAGATTCACCTTTTACGGCTGAGGATGAAATCACCAACATTTGTCAACTACAAGGTCGTTCAGTTTAGCTATACCACACTTGACCCATGACAATCTGCTGAAAGATATTGGCTCTGAATTCTGCGTTTGTCAGATGGCATTAAAAATCTTCTTGTTAACGGTTTCTTGTGGTTATTTATATAAGTATTGATTTCAGTATTTGCCAGCATTGGCGCATGTTCCACTGGGCAGGTGCTTCCAAAAAAAAAAAAAGTGATCATTTATTTTACAACGCACATGTACACTCTGCCGTTAAGTATAGAGATTTTCTTCCACGGGTCAACGTTTTCACGATGATAACACTTATAAATGAGCAGCTCATAAGAAAAAAAAAATAAAAGATAAATACTTATATTAATTTAAAACAGCCCTGTGCATCGATTCTTGTATTGGGTTTTCATTTAAAAGGTTTTGGCGTATTTTAAATCGATGTTGCTCTGTCAACAATTACTCCTCTTTAAATAAATGCTAAAAGCCAAGAAAATCAAGTCAAGGTATATTATTCTACAACTAAGCAAAGGCTTCGTTCTTTACATGAGTAACTCACCACTGACAAAATCACATATCATATTCTCAATCGCCTTACTCTAATTTTAAAAGACAAATATCGCTAATTTATTCCAAATGCAATTTAGTTATTTATCATAATATCAAAAAGCTCTTTTCAGAACTTAACTGCCAAACATGAGTGTGATTTAAATATATTCCCGATAGCGAAAATAGCAAAACACCTTTGCGGTTTTAAAGTCTACGCACGTATACAAATACATAACGTCCTGCCATTACTATAAGGAGTGGCACGTTTTCTAGTTATAGACCCATATGCCCTCATAAAATTTACATGAACATCAGTTCAGCAGCTATACACGGTAATGGTCCAGAGAAAATATTACAACACTTTTGTTTAACATTACTTATTGACCAAATTTTTTCATCATGAATATTTTTTCAAGCATTTGATGGCAAAAGCAAAACTGAGACACTCAAATAAAGGCCAGTACTTTAACTGACCAAGCTGTTGCTGAAAATAAGAATTATGAAGACCTCATGTGTGTATAAATTAAAGCCTCAGTGAAACACCGAGAAAATGGCTGACAGTTTCGCTGTTAATAATTTTGAAAATCCTAAAATTTGTTTCTTTTAGCTGAAGATCTGGAACGGCATAAATCAAAGCGGCTTATAAAAATCATAGAAAATTAGATGTAATTCCATAGAACATGCAGCTCAATTTGTTGTTGTGTTAATTGGCGAAGGCTGGTTTTGACATGCGAATGAGAACATTAGCACAAGCAATATACGCAAAGACAGTAAAGTGCTAAAGGTAGCGCCTTTTTCACCTACTTTTAGGACATGCCCCCAACAACTAAGATGGAAATAGCTCTAATGCATTTAAAATGGCTCATTTTATACTGCGCAGCGCAATTTCTCTTCCCAAAATACATGTAGAAGACAAATTTTAATTTTCCTTTTTGAGATTAAAACGCACAAAAGCCGAAAGTCAAAAAGCAAAGTGTGCTAAATGGAAAAGACCGGGAGATTTTATGAGAACAGTTTGATTGGCTTTATGATAATTGCACCCTTCCGTCAATACCTTTGATGTGAATTCACCAAACATTGTTTATCAGGCAATAATTATTCTCCACAATATTTGAATGACAAAATGTTGTGGACATAGAGATCACCGCACGATGCTGGCTTGTATATGTTATTTGGCACTGAAGCTTTATTGCTGTGAAGCGATCTAAACCTGCCCATGTCAGTGCCATGCAATAGACCATTTTCGATATATGAAAATTCTAACTTGGCTCCGAGGCTTGGGGGAATAAACCAAAAGGAATCACATCGAGGTTAAGTGATGAATAATTAATTTATTTTGTTTTATTCTCCCAAGCCTCGATGCAATGTTAGAATTTTAATATATCAAAATGGTCTATTCACTTCCCTCCGCCCCCCAACCAATGAATTATCTACAGTTTTCACTTTGAAAGCTGAAATTAATCGAAAGCTCTATTTTCATGAAAGGGTTTTTCAAATAATAACCTATTTTAGTGTCATCAAACTTTTTCATCTGCTTGAATATCCGCTTCACTGTCATTGCCTTAATGAGGCTTACGGAAGCAGTTGTTCTCCGGTGATATCCACCACCCTCAGGAGAGGGAAGGCGTTAAGAGTTCCTTATTCATATTCAATGTTCATATTTTGGAATATCGACCGTATCTCGTTGCCCATACAACTCCTTATAAAGCGTTCAAATTCTCAGCTGCTCCTCGCGCAACCTAACACCGCGTCAGCTTTTCTCGAGACGTGACCTTGGAAGGCCTGTGGTTATATGTCTCTCCGTCTTCGTAGGAGGGTAGCCTTTTTGCCAAGTCTAGCATTTAGATAAGCCACCGCTATTATAACAAACTACCAGATATACTGCTGCAAGGGAAGAACAAGAGTACTACCAACTGTGTGACAGGCGTTCAGATGGTAGGGAAAGAGGGGATTCTAAAAATGCGAGGCACGATCGACCGCTTGATAAAGTATGCAAAACCCAGGAAGCTGTGAAATGTCTGGCTGTCAAAATGATCCAATCAGAATCGCGCCTCTTCGCAGCGGCCTCCCGTCGGGTTTTCCAATTTCTTGTTTTTCTCGCCAACTTGTTGCGAGGAAATGGCAGAATATAAACACCCGATTCAAAGGATAGAAAGGCCAAAAAGAGGTCGCCCAAAAACTGAAAATAATTGTAATGTGATATATAGATTTTGCGAGGTAAATCGTGAGCTTTCGTATCAACTATGTTGTAACGAAATTTTGTGCGAATTTGTTCAAGTTTTCCAGATTCTTTCTTCAGCGATTGGAGAATTATGCCCCAATCTGTCCAGCTTTGACAGGCTGGAAAATTCATGGCCTCGATTTCGGTAATGTTGCGTTTGCAATGCTGGTTAGTGGCATTATGACCCCATGAAGACATGCAATAGTCCTAGCCTCGGCTCTTGTCGCAACCAAGACGGGCATCTTTCTATTATCTGCAAAACGGCATGCAGATCTTTCCCTTCAAAGCTCTGATTGCTTTCCTCTGCTATACTGTCAACTCCTACTTGAAACCGCTTCCTTCCAATGGATGGAGTTTTAAAACGATCACCTAGGTCCCGATTTACCCGCCTTGTTGAATGTAATCGAGAAGACGCTAAAGTACTTGAATGAAATGCCACTGACCAATCAGAGCAATCGATAAAGTACTTAAATGATTCTGACTAATCATGATTTTTTCGTTCAAACAATTTCGTGCTTGCAGGCGTTCCCTTCTCTCTCCGCACTTCTAGTCTCCCCTTCCCCTTCCCCTTTGAACGCCCATCTTTTAGGCTAGCTAACCTGAGGAATAAATAAAATTTAAATAGAGAAACATAATTCTGAGTCCTAAATAGATGTGCGACAAAGCCACCCATTGTACCTATTTACAGGCAATGTCTACGTGGAAAGCAAAGATTAAATGCCTATTTCGTATATTTAACAATTATTCCATGAGCACGCGTTGGATATGAGGTGGTAAATAGCCAACGAGGCCCGTAGGGCGGAGTTGACTATAACCAATCTCATATCCAACAAACGCGAATGGAATAATTGTTTTATTAAATTCGGTGCGTTTGTATACTTGGAAATTATAGCTTAAATTTATTGGATTTTAATTTCACAAAGCGACCCAGACGACGATCGAGTAGCATCTGGTTTAGGCTTGTATTATCACTGCGTACGTGACGTCATCATTTATTCCACGCTCTCGGGAAGAAGCCATGGCGTGCTTTCACACCTGTCTGGATTCCGTGGCTTCTGCTTTTAAGAGTACCGAGTTAGTTATATTCACTGCGTTTCAAAGGAGAATTTTGCCGTTACAGTGAAAGGTTTTACTTGTGTTTCGTTGGTCTGTCGAGAATTAAATACAAGCTATGTGGAAAGCATGGATGAACGAAGAAAAGCTCTCGTTCCTGTGGTTGTTGTGAATTCGCCTACGGACGAATTATTCGTTGGGGTAAGAAGCCCTGTGCTGATACGAATAAGTTACAACAGATACATTCTCCGAAGAGAAGTTCAGGGGTTTTCTGATTTTTCTTTTGAAATCTCTTGTCCGCTTCTTAGCAGACATTCACACACGCAACACTGGTATGTTACGAAATTTCAGTCCACTTCGATCGCTTGAAAGGTCATAAAAATGTGGGTACTTCTCGGTACTTCTTTGCCAAAAATCATTATTATGTCTATATTTTGTGGCGTGATGCCCAAAAATCGAAGACATCAATATACTGTGCAAAGAAAAGCGAATATTCATGACCTTGTTACGGGTCAACGAACACTTTGTGATGCGAATAGTCATACAACACAATCAAAGACAAGAATACTATAATAAGGCCGCGCTCCTAAACACTTAAAATCATCATAATCGCGTCAAAGATTTAAATAATGCACTTTTCTAACCTTTTACTGCAATAAAAATGAGAAATAGACCCCGGAGAAAACCATGTTATTTCACGCTGGAATCCATGATAACTTCGATGTAGCGTCACGTACGTAGAAAATTGCATCATGGGATACTATGCGATCGTCGTCTGAAAGCGACCGGAAGTCAATGTGGCAAAAACAACAACAAGTGGGAAATCCCATGACATGCGCGCCGTTTGTAAAATTAGTTGAATGAGAAATTTGAAAGCGAAGCAAGCGATTTCGCTGAGTGAAATTACAATCAAGCAGAATTCAAGGAACGTCTATCAAATGAAGGAAATATATCCTTGGCCAGAAAGGTTGAAAAGCGTTCAAGTTCGAGTCACGGAGAAGAGCCGACGAATTTTGCACTTGCACATTGCCGTTGTAATAATGCTGCGGAAAACTTTGATCGCCCCGTGACAAAGACGTTGAGCCAAAATTATTCTCGACAAGACCTCTTTCAGGATTCCCTTGCTTTAAAAGCCTTGGCATTTCGAGCTGTATGTGTGTTGCTCATTGTTGACCAGATTCAGAGTCAGGGACAGAAACTATCTTAACGCCAGATTCATTTTCAGAATCTCCGAGGCCACACTGATGGTTTTTCGTGGCTGGTAAAGAACTGGGCTTACTTCGGTTCAGCTCAAAACACTCAACTCCTTGAGGTGTTTTTTCGCAAGGACAGAATTGTTGGCGCTAGCTGTCGTTGATTCTCCCGTCCCCGTCGGCCAAACAAGAGAGAGAGATACAACTCAGGTCGTCCTCTGTAGCTGTGCGGGATTTTTGCTCTCGGCCGATCCAAGCTCGCTTTAGTCGAACAGTCTCCTCATCTGCTCATCGGAAATTGGTTTCTTATGGACTACGCCGGCAATGATGCCTGTTTTCCTGACGCCAGAGAAAATGGAAAACGGTTTGCTGTGGGGCTGCGTGCGAAGGAAATGGTCAATGGCGGCTCTAATAGATTTCGCAATACGTGCCATCTTTCTTCCTCGCAGACGTGTAAAAACACTTCAAACAAACATTCAATTCTTCCTTTGACATTTCTTATATCGGTTTCGAAATTTGGTGCCACCAGGACTAGCAAGCCATTTTGTTAAGGTAAACATTGTTTTTGTTACATAATCCTCATCAATGCGTAAAATCTCGACGGTCATATTTTAATTTTGCAACTTTTAAAGGAAACTTAACGTATACGTACCGTTAAATAAGCTAATCTCGAACTTTGTGGCTTTTTTGCTTTTACTGGGACGGCATTGTCCATAATTTTCTGTATTTCTTCAGCAGATAGCTCACCGAATCTGCCTTTTTTCATCCAATTTTTTGTCGACGAAACTTGGCTTCCCGCTAAAAAGTTTATGCCGAGCGACATTTACTGCATTCATTTCCATATAAGGTCAAACGCAGGTATGATGGCTGAGATCCAGTGAACCAATCAGAAAGCTAGAATTGCATTATCCGAGGTTGAGGATTTAATAGATATGTATATACATGTATATACATATAAAGTCTCAGCATCAAGGGACTCCTTCATTACGCTAAAAGACCACGAACCAGATTTCGTCAGCAACCCGACCTGGAGACTCATTAATCCAAGCAAATCTGAAATTGGCATCATCAGCGAAAACATCCTCGACCGCATAAACAAAGAAGTCATTCAAGCAACCAAGGTGAACCTGTGGAAAAGTACTAACAACACTATAGAATGGTTCAAGGAAATCCCAGAAAAGGAAAAGCACGCATTTGTCACCTTTGACGTGTGCATCCATATCTATCTATCCATCCATATCTGAAGACCTTCTACTGAATGCATTAGATTATGCCTCCAAATTCACCACAATCACTCACCAAGACCGCCACACCATCATCATCCACGCAAAAAATCACTCCTCTACCACCAGAACTCTCCATGGACCAAGAGGAACACAAACGACGTGTTTGATGTTACAATGGGCTCATACGACGGAGCGGAAACGTGCGAATTGATAGGAACTTACATGCTCTCCTTGATCCCATCCAAATTCAAAGATGAAGTTGGACTATACCGCGACGAAGATATGGCAGTTTGCAAAGCCACCCCGAAAGAAATCGAAAAAACCAACATAGAAGTCAGCAATGTATCTAAATCAAATGGCCTAAAGATGACAATCGATGCCAACAAAAAAATTGTTCACTTTCTTGACGTAACCTTCGACCGTGTTCTCTGATAAAGCACACTAAAATAAGCCAATCACAATCCTTGTTAGGATTGTTCAAATACTTTGATTGGCTAACGAGACAACAGCTGTCAATTACAAACTAAACTTCACTGAGCGAACCTTTCGATTTCGAGTGGCTTTCGAGAGAAGAACGATCCCTTCAAAGTTCGCTTTTTAAACTTGGAAAATATCATATTTTCCAAGTTGTAGTGATGATACGATTCCACTCCATCACTCCCTCACTCCCTCACTTCTTTACTGGGTCACTTCCTGTTAGACATTTGGAATCCCGTGGGAACTCCCATGTGAGAAGGTCAGGGATGCTCTTCGGAAAATTTGAATTTAACTCGTAAAGAAGACTAATGTGGGCGTTGCTCAAGCGTCATTAGACACCAAAAGATACCACTTAACACGGAATTAATAGGTTCGATCACTAGCACTAGCCACTGTTCAAGAAAGGATCCCGCACGCACTTGTAGACCCGACTCGCGTACTGGAGAGATCAGGGGAAAACAAATAAGAGCGTTTCTTTTATTATTATTTCTTCGAGTACACCCTAAAGGATACTTTGACAGCTAAGAATGGTGAGGTTTCGTCATCAATAGACCAGAATCCCTGATTTGTACCCGAGACGACGCCCATCCCCGACCTTTTCATATAGGAGTACCCCCTCCGGTTTCGAAAATCACACAGTCCAAGGCCAATTTTACAGTCGATTGCACCGTGTCAAGTTAGTTATTCTCTGAATTTCTAACGCAAGTACTCAATATCTTACCGCAGAAATGATCTACGTTGACTAGATTTTCGCACGAACGTTTTTATATATAGAAGCTAATTATATAAATAGCTCATTTCCACAAGGTGTCCGCTTATACAGGTTTAACCGTACTCGATTGCCGAAAACTGAAGAGATATTGAAAATCAGAAAGTTGATGAGCTGTATAAATTTTCGAGTTATGGCTCAAGCCATGGTTAACAGTTTTGGACGATCAACAGACAAGAGAATTGAGAAGCATTCGAACGACGCGTTTCGCTGTTATTTATTTAAGAAATAGAAAACATATACCGTGTTTCTATCGAGTTTTATACAATAACCCAAGTTATTCTCGCATTTTGATTGGTTCTCGCCTATGATCTATTAGAGGATAGACGCACGATTGACGTCATCCTTACAGGTAATATATGCTACCGCGTAGTTCAGTCAGACAACACCCTAGTGTTCCGAAGCGTGCGACTGGAGCACGAGACTCATTCGAAGTATGAAACGTGTTCATGTTTGAATACTGAGGCATACACGAGGTTTTAAGCTATTCTAAACGACGCACTTCAAGTGTTCTGGGGTGTTCGACTGGGACACGAGACTCATGCAAAGTATGAAACGTGTTCATGTTTGAATACTGAGGCATACGTGAGGTTTTAAGGTATTCTAAACGACACACTTCAAGTGTTCTGTGGTGTTCGACTGGGACACGAGACTCATGCGAAGTATGAA
>Ga0126339_10004029_pt1 | contig 10780 bp, 8 predicted proteins | sample OrbTmetagenome_2_FD_92532 | JGI IMG/M metagenome (GOLD analysis project Ga0126339, IMG submission 92532) | Coral microbial communities from Petempiche,Puerto Morelos, Mexico - Orbicella T R C metagenome | ecosystem: Host-associated > Invertebrates > Cnidaria > Coral | place: Petempiche,Puerto...
ATGTACCAGTGGGCTTTTGATGGTATTGAAATTAGCTAAAATTAGCCCTTTCGCTCACGAGCTTCGATGAAGGTACTTGTATCGGCCTAAAATATTATAACACTTGGAGCTTTTGCTAATCAAATTAATGCTTTAGAAACTACAAGAAATGCACTACGAGCTACCCTCAATATATTGATAGATATCATCGTGTTGATCTGTACAAGCGAAAAGAAAATGCACAATTTTCGGCCATTTTCGGCGGCGGCAGGTAGCTAAAATGACGATTTTCGGACTTTCCTCGATTTCGAAAAAACTAAAGCGCTTCAGGACCTTTGAATGGTATTTTCGAAAACAACTCACTATAGAGGTTATGTGGGCAAAATATGAAGAAATCTGAAATTTCGCGACCGTCATCTCATTTTCGGTATTTACAGGAATCGGCTCTTAAGAATGTCAAAGACACCATACAGGAGGAATGAAATGGGGAATATGTCATAGCAAAAATATCTGAGAAACTAACTTCTCTGATTTGGTCCCCAGCGTCTTCTGCAACAGGTCAATCTTCACCCGGCTTTCTGACTTGGTATCCGGCCCTTCATCTGATAGTTTGGCCTTAATCTTTCTTTCTGACTTGGTATCCGGCCCTTCATCTGATAGTTCAGCCTTGATCTTGCTTTTTGACTTGGTATCCAGCCCTTCATCTGATAGTTCAGCCTTGATCTTTCTTTCTGACTCAGTATCTGGCCCTTCATCTGATAGTTCGCCCTTGATCTTTCTTTCTGACTTGGTATCTGGCCCTTCATCTGATAGTTCGGCCTTGATCTTTCTTTCTGACTTGGTATCCGACCCTTCACCCGATACTTTGGCCTTGATCTTGCTTTTTGACTTAGTATCCAGCCCTTCGTCTGATAGTTCAGCCTCGATATTTCTTTCTGACTTGGTATCCGGCCCCTCATCTGATAGTTCGGCCTTGATCTTACTTTCTGACTTGGTATCTGGCCCTTCATCTGATAGTTCGCCCTTAATCTTCCACTTTTTCAACTTCTTAATGTCAGACTTCAGCTGGCGAACTAAGAAAACAGAAATCATGAGTTCTGGCATTTGAACAGCACTGATTTTTTTGCCAGTGCCATTCAAATATGTATTATTTTGTGAATTTCAGGTCAAAAGTTGTTTTCTTATGATAGCAGTTTAAATCTCGTAAACTCTAAACTAGCCAAAACAGTCGCTTAAAAATTGTGTGAGAAAGAAAACGCACAATTCTGTAGGTCCAACCAATTATTCAGGCTGATTTGTTATTGATTCTTTATATAACATACCCCTCTGAAGATAAAATGAAAAATCTGTTTGGGATTTCTATTTTAATCCGTCTTTCATCACAAAACTTAATATAAACAACGAGCTGACTCAAGCTTTAATTTATGTATGTTTGCATTCCGACGAACAAGCTAGACAAAAGTACGGCTTGTTATTGCCATTTTAAAATTACAGTTATACTTCTATTTCAAAATTACTTTGTTACAATACGGCCATAGAATGTAATAGAAGCTGCCAATAATTTTTAGTGAATATGAAAGTAATTAAAGTAAATTTATATTTGTCGGATCGGATTTCAGGCGAACATGTTCATTTCATATTTTTGTGATGAACTTTGGTAACTTTGTTTTGTACTTTTGTGGCTACTTCAGGGTCTCTTATTCATCGCTAAACGGTGAGTTCGATATATTTTCTTCAGGTGTTTTTTCTAGTTACAATGGATTAGTGCGTTCCGCTACGGTTTCTGGGAAACGAAACATCTGGTTTCAATATTTGTCGCTGTAAACTACACACAAACAGGTTTTATCTGCTTACTGAACTCAAACTAAATGATCGAAAAGGATAATAGCCAATGTACAATACATACACTGCTGAAATGCGGGACAAAGGTTTTGTTTTTTCAAAGTAGCAAGCTTTTCACTGGTTAAGTGACATTATTCTTGTTACATTCAATTAGAGAGTGTCGCGACTAGCTACCCAAATGGAAAGTACAATAGTACGAGAACAACAGTGCGCCCAAATCATCGATATCAGCTCGGTGGAGGATGGTTCCAGAAACGAGTCTGTCGCTACCCAGACCACACTGGCAAAGCCAAGCCAGATCGTAGTATTAACAAACTAAAGTCCAAAATCATATTTCATGAGTTGAACAATTTAGTGCCAGTGGGCTCAGGTAAGATTAATTTATTCTTGCTGATGTAGGATTGTCATTATTGCATGTTTTTCAATTAAATTTTCCGATTTTGTCGTAAAAAAAGAGACACTCAAACAAATGATGTTAGGCGCCGTTTCGACCAAAAAGATAGCCTGTGCGCAAAGTCAAACAAGCAAGCCGACGAGGAGTCTGGAGAGGAACGGGAAAAGCCACGTTTTCCCGCCTGCCTCCTCCCCCCCTCTCCCCTTATTTCCAAAGATTTTTTGTGTTCCCGTTCCATCTCGCGCAAATTGCGGACTCCTATAGAGATCTGTTTTACTTTAGTTATGATATTTCTTGGTTAGGTCTCTGCACTGACTTGCCATGCTCATGACGGGTGTAGCTGCCAACAAAAGAGATGAAGATAAACCAGAAGTAAGAGGGAGCTCTAGGCTCGCTGAGAAGAGTCCAGTCAGCTTTTAGAATCTGTTTTTGCCACCGGAAACTCCGTTGCCATTTGGCCAAGAGTTATCACTGGATGAAACCCATGAGACTCCTGGTTATCAACCCTTTGCACTTCATCGTGTCTCTTGAGAAGCTGAATGACTTTTTGGTGAGTCGTGACTGTAGTCCAGTGCGGTACCGTGTTAGAGGTATGTTGTCCAAGGCAGCATGACGCACTAAAAGAGAACATCTAAGAAAGGTTAGGCAAGTTATTGTTGCTGTCGTAGAAACAGTTGCACCTGGACAGGAAGATGAAACTTGGGAAGAACTGACACGGTCTGGTATCTTGGATACTCAATTTGATGCTAGAAACATGGGGAGAATGCAGATAGAAACGGACCATTCAATACATGCCCTAGCTGCTCCTTACCGCCAATCTGAGGCAAGAGTTACTAAGTTGCAGATTTTGTCAATCATTGTCGATATATTCCCGCAACGGAAAATTCAAGATCCACTCCCTGAAGTTACAAAATACCAACTCTTTCAAGCTAAAAGAAATTTAATTTCGTGTGGAAGAAGGTTCATATCAAGTCCTCATTTTGTTCAGCACGTTGCCCACGGTACGCGCACGCTGAAGTTATCTACGGGAGAGACAATCAGTATGCCTAATGCTGTATGTAATATGGTTGCAGTGAGGATAATCACGCAATACGTATCATATTGCAAAGAAATCGCATTCAGCCATTTAAGTGAAAGAGAGCTGCACAGGTTTTAAAGTATTGTCCCGCCCAACAGAGAAAAGCACTACAGGGCCCGGACAAAATTAGCGCTGATGGACTGCGTGGAGTTAAGAAGCTTGACAATGTTATCACGAAGCTTTGAGAAAGGGGCAAGAGTTCTGAATGGGTGACTGAAGTGATCAACCTTTTGATGGCTTTCAAAAGTTACCTGAAAGACAGCTATCGTCTGCACGTCTCCACTTCCTCGAGGTGTCCAGACCACTGGAGTATGTTTGCCTTGAGTGATCCATCAGAGCCAGAATTTCCTAAAGTATGTGATCATTCCCATGACTTGGTGTGCGATGACTGTGAACGTATTTACCATCTAGAAAGTTTGATGAGGAATGCTTTCTCAGACCCTGAAGTTGTTTTTTACAGTAATAACGAAAAAGAAGATAAACTCCACGATGTGCAAGTTTCTCTGGAGTCAATCTACGCCTGGAAACGTCATCTGCTAAGGGCGTTACACCAGGACAGAGCAAGACAAGAAGTCTTGGATGAAGTCGATTCAAGCAAGATTTTTACCACGCAAGATTTTGCAATGAAATTCTTGCCACGCCGTTTCAAAGAAACACAGATGGAATGGTTCGGTAAACGTGGAATAAGTTGGCACATCTCGCACTGTGTGCGTCGTACCAGCTCACACGAGTGTGAAGTCTCTGTGCACTCGCACTTACTTCGTCAGTCAATCAGCCAGAACAGTGAAGTTGTTGCTGCAGTTATGCATCACACCCTCAGGAAGAAAAGGCCACACACCCAGAGATTAATGAAACATTTTTTCGAAGCGACTGTGCAGGATCGTATGCGTCAGGTGGACTACTTGTTCACATACGGCATATCGGTAGGTTGACTGGTATCTCCATCAAACGCTATGATTTCTCAGAGCCACAAGCAGGCAAGGGACCGTGTGACAGGAGCTCCGCCCACCAGAAATCCCATGTTAACCGGTTTCTTAATGAAGGAAATGATGTAATGTCAGCAGAGCAAGTCAAAAAAGCTTTGGAGTCACATGGCAGCATACGAAGTGTTGTTCCGTATGTGGTGTAGTATCCAGAGTCAGCTAGTAAGTGCCCCACACCACGCATTCCAGACGTAAGTCTTCTTCATAACTACCAGTATTGTAACGAGGGCCTAAAGGTATGGAGAGCATACAATACTGGCACCGGGAAACTGGTTGCAGGGGAGAATCTTGATAAGGATAGCAAGATACTACCTTCTGAACTTAGAATCATTGAGAGTGGATCACAGGGGGATAAAGAATCTGTCAAGAAAGATAATACTTGCTTGGCAGCAGCATTGCCTGGTCCGGTGAAACCTCTAAGGTCACCCGAAGAATCTGGAGACAAGGAAAGAGATTGCGGTCTGTTCAGCTGCCTTGAACCAGGGCGCATCAAGCAGTACATTACAATGGGCAAGCTTGAAAAGCACATCGCCTCAAAGAAGCACGCCTTTCAAGATATTTCTGAGCACCTTGGTGATAAAGTAATTAAGAGATGGGCCTAACAGTTTCAGCAGGTAACGTCAGAAAATCTTTCATCCCAACTGGAAAACAAACTGTCTTCACTCCGTCCCACAGAAGACCTCAGCTTCACCATACACCAGGTTCTTCAGAAAGGCTGGGCTTAGAAGGTACCTAGGCGGGCAACACGTTTTTCTGACAAGGTCAGAAATTACCTCCAAGAGAAATTCGACATCGCTAATGCTACAGGACATAAAGCTGATCCTGTGCAAGTCTCCATCGAAATGAGATGTGCAAGAGATGAGCTTAGTAGGCATTTATTTGCCGCAAGCGAATGCCTTCAAACACAGCAGACCCGTTCATTTTTCTCCAGGCTTGCCATAGCACAGAGGAAGAACGTGCAAAGCCCAGCAGATCTAATTGAGGACGACGTATGAGATCTAGAAAGTAATTCTCAAGCAGAGCAGTATGAAACGGAGTCGCAAGAGCTGCGTGAAGGTATCATCGCTGAGGTCGCAGAGAAGCACCCTATTTGTTATGAACACTTCAACCTGTGTGAACTAAGTCAGCAAAACAAGTTGAAAAAGTTCAACATAGACATGCTTGTAAGGATTTGTGAGCATTTTGAATTAGACATCGCCACTGTTTCCAGAAACAGAAAGGAGGGTTTTATTAATCAACTCCAAGAGCTCATTGGAAGTTGCAGCTGCAATATGTAACAGTTTGACTTAAATTTACAAAGATAGACTTTCATTGCATAGAAACGCTGGTTTATGCAACTGAAGCTCAGAAACGTTTCGAGAAAAGCGAAAAAAAAAGATGGTACGCGATAACATTACATGCCTTAGATACTGCAGAAATTTAGTTTGTTGTATGTAACTACCATTTGGACAAAAGACTGTAGTTGCATGACCTAAAAAATCAGCCCAGTGACTTCATGGTCAAAATAACACTTAGGTCTTAATTGCGACAATCTGAGGTGATGGAACCTTTTCGCTTTAAATAAAGCCAGAGAAGTTGTTGTTTATGGGAGAAAAGAAGTCTAGACATTTTTAAATCAAAATAAATACCGATTTTATTATCTCAAAAAGTTGAATAGCCTTTTGTGTTTGGGCGGTTTAGAAAAATCGGTCACACAAGTTTATGTTGTGTGTTATTAATGAATAACAGCTATTAACAGCATTGTCAATAGCTAACATTAAAGTTGAACTGAAAAGAATATAAAGCCAGACGAGGACTCTCTGTTTCATAAAATGATTCAAAGCACTTAAGGAAAAATTGTAAGTCAGATAATCTCAAGTTATTTTGATTTTTTTTTTAAGAATTTCACGTTTACAGCTTCAGTTCTTCTATGCTGCTTGTTATAGAAACACTTATTTCACCAAAAGCAGTAGAAACCACAATTTAGATTTTAAAAAATGTATATTTTTCTTGTCTTCGTGGGGGACCTGTGAGTGTCATTTTCCAGTCACATTAACAATCCTTGAAAAACAGCAACCCAAACTTGTAACACACTGGCCATCAATGGCAAAGTACTAGGGACAAAGCAGTATAGTTTTTATCCCTAGTAGTGCGTTGGACCCTGCGTAAACACTTAAACAGTTGAGTGACTTTTCCCGTTTTCAGTAAAGTGAAACTTACTCGGAACTATTTGAACTGTTGTATATGGAACTTGACAACTTGTTCTTTGGTTTTGTAGTTATATTTGTAAAGTTAAAGCACGTTACTGATAGTGAATAAAGTTATTTGCAACGGGAAGTAATATTGGTCTGTGATTGATATGACAAATCTTCTCATAAATTAGACGCAATTTATCATAATTTTCGCCAGTATTACCTTGCAATCTTTTAATTCCGTTTCTGAGGCAATTCTGTAAAAATACTAAGAATAAATGACATCAATCTACAGCACCTAGTACCCTTTTGACATAAAATAAGTTTCAGGTAATTTGAAGAAATTCGATTTTTTGACATCCGCCACAGTTAATGCGAATCTTGTAGTCAAGCTCTCTTAAGTTGTGTGTATAACTGTAATGATCAATCATGTCTTCATATCTTTCTCCGCAATTCAAATATATGATCTTTCATATATTCATGTGTATTGCACTGCAATTAGTTAACCAGAAGGAACGTGCCATCGCTCCTCATGAAATTAACTGAAACAGCATTCAGAATAATCCCGGAACTTCAAAATAAATCCGAAATCCAGATTAACATTTGCATGATGCGCTATGATACGGTTATTATACGTACTATGTGTGTCTTTTCAGGTTATTAATCGTATAATGCGGTGTTTTCAGTTTATTAACCTGGAAACCGCACCACTTACGAATAATAAAAGTGGTATTGTACGAATAATATCCATATGTGGCTATATTTTCAGGATATTAATTGTACATGAAGCAAAGTTTACCGACGAGGAATTTACGATCTTCAGCCGCCATTACTTTAAAAAAGTTAATGTGACGGGCTAGAACTTCTAAACTTATGGCGTTTATGGCCAAAAAGTTATCTTCGTTTGTTGACTTGGCCTAAAACCATCGATAAATCTAATCAGTGAGCTATAGTTTCCCTAAAGGACTGTTGTTTCCTAAACAGTTATCCATGTCAAGGATACGCGATCGATGCAAATAGTCCATGGGCCAGGGCAGGTTCTCGGTACCACTCGGGGGGAGAAAATGCTAGTGATATCTGATGAAAGGTTGTATGAAGGACTTTTCAAATTTACATGATAGCAATCGTGAAAGAGTAGCTTTCAGTATTTTTTGCGTACTTCTTTTTTTCAAAAATATTGCTGACATGGAAACGAGGCTCACATTAAAACAGTTATTTTAAATGCGTTCTTTATTTATAATATTAATAAATTACTACATTATACAGTAAACAGCTTTTCTTAACATTTTTGGTTAAAAACTAAAATTTATCAGTTGATTTGAAAAAGAAAAACTTAAATGAAACCATGCAGCTCAATCTCTAAAAGCATCATGGGTAACGTCTAAGATGACGGTCGTGCCGCATGGTAAATACTTCAAAGTACTTGCCAAATTTTCGCAGTTTGGACGCTTTTTATCAAGTAATATAGAGAAACAGGAACACTTAGTATTTTTATGCTCACTGAACAAAATACTTACAAACATTCAACAGTCTCTGTTCGACTCAAGGAAACTTGATTGCTATGCACAGTTTCAATTGTTGCTTTATTCCTAGACCAAACTTAACGACCTGCTTTCAAAACTTGTATTATTCACTGCTCATATGATAAAAGTCGACTAATTAGTCCTATTTTAAAAAAAGATCTTGACTCTTTGAAATATTTATTGAAGGCGGCTACAATTAAAAGTCGTGGGCCATTCCTTTATTCATTGGCTGCAGAGAATACCAAGGAAGGAGAAATTCCCCAAGTCATATATCACAGGAAATGCCAAAGTCTTTTTAGCATGAAGCGAGATTAGTTGGAGAGCATTTTTCAAACAACGGCCGCGAAACAGATTTCGAAGTTTAATTTGGAAAGCGAAGGGCAAACATCTCGTCGGCAACAGCCAAGCACGAGCAGAACTTGCTCGAAAATGTACACTTTTTGCGAAAATAAGACTGCATGTACAAGAACACGCGATCCCTTTGACTCAGTAGGTTGACCTGTATTTAGATGCTTTCGAAAAGCTGCTATTGCTGCGGGTGATAGCAGGCTTATTGGCCTTGCCTGTGGTGATTTGGTAGCAGCTCAAGCGTGTTACCATGGTCGGTGCATTTGAGATTGTACCTGACCAGATAAAGCGAGCAACTACACTGACTTGGAAAGCAGTGAACCGGACTCGGATGAAAACCAATTTTTTTGATCTCTTGCTTGAGTCTCAAGCTTATGACAAACTGTTTGAGTTTATTTGATCAGATTTATTAAATCCCAGGCTTATTTAGATGGTTGATCTGAGAGAGGGCAGTAATCTCCATACGATCAATGGGCGCTACTGAAATATCCGGATCAACGAAAAAGATATTTCTGAAGAAAGTTAGAAAACGATTTCGGCGACTTGTTACAATTTGAAGATCTCCTGAACAATAATAAAGTTGTGATAAATTAATAAAGATGGTGAATTTTGAGCTCGGTAATGAAATGTGAAGATGAATTAATCAACATGACACGAGCGTGGGACAAAGAAAAATTCTGAGTCTCCAACAGGAATGGAACCCATGACCTCCCGAACACCGGGCGGGCGCTCTATCCACTGAACTTCGAGAACTCGTGGAGAACGAGGCCATTTAACTGAGTTCACATATGACAGGTGTGTCGCATACTGCTAGGATCAACGCTATCGAAGTCATCGTGAGTAGTGATAAATTAATAAAGATGGTGAATTTTGAACTCGGTAATGAAATGTGAAAAATTCTGAGTCCCCGACAGGAATCGGGTTCGATTCCTGTCGGGGACTCAGAATTTTTCTTTGTCCCACGCTCGTGTCATGTTGATTAATTCATCTTCACAATAATAAAGTTTTTGTTCTTTCCAAAAAATTTTCAAATGCTCAACTGGCCAGAGAGATAGTAACTTTATCTCAGCAAGTCGACAACAGGGCTGACTCCATGTAAAGTCAAGGAAAATAGCAAGTTGGACTGTACTGACATCTGTAATGTAGTTCTTTCAAATAATACTGAAATGGCATGACACCGAAATCTTCTGAACTATGTGAGAATGCAATCAATCTCCCAGCAAAACTAGATGCCTTTCTATATACTCTTCTAACTAGCAACTCAGAAATCCCAACGGAATATCCTCATCGCCACCGGTGCCTTGTTGGCAACTCTTTTGGGCAAGACGTTATACACGGGATAACTGGAGGAAAACCTTCCAAGCAAATACTATTACCGTACGCAGTAAAAAATTGGCAAACCGCAATGTTGAACCGACTTATACAGATGTTAAGCCGATGTGGGCATGGGATTGCCTATACGCAAATTGAGGAAATAAACACAGCACTTTGCCTACAAAAAAATGGCCTTGATGCCTGATAATGATGTTCCTTTCCTGAAAAATATTCAGGCAACGCTTGCGTGGGATAATATTGATAGAATAGAAGAGACGCTTTATGGCGCAGGAACATCTCATCGAGTAAATGTTATTGCTCTCTAAGCCAGGCATTTTGGTTCCGGAACCTCCTTCCGCCCCCTGGAACTGAGCAAGCTAGGTCAAGGAAGAGAAACATTGATCCTCCAGTAATCTCGCTCGTACCTCCATATAACGCTGGTGATCGCACGACACGAAGAAGACATGAAATTGATGATGTCGATGCTCGACGGAAGCTAGATCAATCCCTTAAAGGGAGAACGGTAAGACCTAGCTGTCTATCGACCGGCAACCTCGCAACTCCTGAAATAGAGAATGATCTGCATGCTTCCGGCGAAGGCTTTCGGAGAGACGGCTTATAAGACATTTTGTCATGACAGGCTTGAGTCTGACCAACGTAAGATGAAATTCTGCAACAAAATTACGAACCTCAAAGCTTAAACAAGAAGATGAAAGGACAAATAGGGTCAAGCAAGGAAGTAATCATTTAAGCCGATGGTGCACAGTTTGCTCAAATGAAAGGCCGTGTGCAAGAACGTCCCCTGGATTTTTCGGCCATTTTCGAAAGTGCTCAAAACTAGCTGAATTTTGGCATGTGGGCTTCGTTTCACCTGAGAAACATTGCTCTGACGTTTTTTTTGGCTGGGTTACTCTTCGTTCTCGAGAAATAACGTATGCAAAAAAGGCACACAGGTTGGAAAAACCGAGTGGCTTATTGCATAAGCAATATCTCGAAAACGAAGCGAACTTTAGCGCGAAAACTACGGGACATTGCTTAACATACCTGAACAAAACTGCATGCGAAATTTGGAGCGTTTTCGACAAAGTTCACTTTTGATTAAAATACCTGACGCCCTTTTCCCGCCGAGTCCTTCAAATAAACGAAGC